>Ga0209363_1001843_pt1 | contig 10622 bp, 9 predicted proteins | sample WorMetexBAHAMAS3_FD_187385 | JGI IMG/M metagenome (GOLD analysis project Ga0209363, IMG submission 187385) | Marine gutless worms symbiont microbial communities from Max Planck institute for Marine Microbiology, Germany - Inanidrilus exumae... | ecosystem: Host-associated > Annelida > Digestive... | reverse complement strand
ATGCAGTTGAAATGATAAAATTTGTGTCAAGTATTGTGAATGTTATGTAATGAAATATAAAACATATAAATAAAGCCGGTCTCAAATGCCCGTATGTCCGTCCGGCCACAAAACGTTTCTTGGATTTCAATGAAATTTTGCATGTAGGTAGAGGTCGATGAGTGATGCATGACGGTATGCAGTATGACCCGATCCAAGGTCATTGTCAAGGTCACGATCCCTTCAAAGCTGTAAATCCTTTCATTTTCAAAAGCTATCTCCTCTGCCATTTGGAAGCTGGCAACTGACCACTGATTCTTAAACTAGGGCACAATATCTAATTTTTCCGGGCCGGATTTTTTATATTTGGCCTAGTCTCTGTGTCACGTGACTTTGAACTTGGCAGAAACGTTAGTGAACAGAACTTGAAGTGTATGTTTGAAGGATCGTCAGCGTGGGATGATGAGGAACTACAAACTGACATTCTCCTTGCAACTGGAGTCGACCTCCGAAGAAAAGACAAACGCAAGCGTGTCAGTCGAAAGGCTAACAGTGCTCTGACGGATATCAGCCGTATTCACAAGAACACTGCTCGCAAACGGCTCGCTTCAAAAATCTTTAACAAGTCAGTTTTTAGAGATAATTTCTTCCCCGACGCTATGCTAGTGCACTATATGCTGTCATTGTGTGTCTGTCTGTCTGTTCGTCCGTTACAAGTCAGAGTTCAACCAAGATGGCTATACCTGGGATCACACAAACATATATAACATAACATATACTCTAGTCCTAGAGCCGCTGGGCTATCAGATGGCGATATGATAGCCCAGCGGCTCTAGTTGTGTGAAGCCACAGATCTCGGCCAAATTCCAATGGGGTCACTCCAACGGGGTACAGGTGTAGTTTAAGATTGGCGATTTTCGACCTATATCTTGCTACGTCGTATATCTCAGAAACCGTGCAAAATAGGAACATAGTTACTATGGAAGGCTATTAGGAACTCGTATGCATTCTATCGAATGGCGTTATTATCCAGTGACCTTGAGTTACCCCCAACTACCCCAAACTACCCCATTTTCTGCATTTTGTATCGCTGTTCATATGTTTGTAGTGGATGGAGTTAGAGAAGAACTTGTGGCAATGTGTGTGCTAGGCGTTCCATCAGAAGAGTGGCTGATGCCATGGATGCTATCGACGAGAAACGCACGGCTGAGAAATTTGCCAATAGTTTCCGGTCAACTTTCCGCAAATGACGGGACTTCTGAACTCAAGTAGCTTAAGAACATATACAGAAGAAAGAAGGGATCACGGAACAATGTGGCTATTTTTATGTAAAAAGGCAATAATCGTTGTAAAATCCGTGCCAGCTAATTATTTAATTTTAGTTACTGTTTTTAAGGCGTGCACGACGGTATCGTTGCGTGTCAAATGAGCTTTGCACCTACACACGTGTCTGGCATGTGAAGGAGATTCACATTTTGTTTACATAGTTGACTGAATCTTGATAGCAACGTCTCATCAACGTTAATTGTGAACGTGAAAAAAGCCACATTGAAGAAGACATTTGTCAGCTCATGAAGCAATAAAATCCGGCGATTGGAATGCTTCATGCTAGTCAAACTCAGAGGCAGGTTGCTGGAGCGTTTGATGTTTCTCAAACTTGATATCCAGGTTGTGGAGTAAGGTCTTAAGCAACTGGTGATGTGTCAGATGATAAGTGGACGACTGCGTGCCACAATGCAAGCTCAGGACCACCACGTCGCCTGTTAGCCACAAGGCATCATTGTGAAAGTGCCTCATCGGCTCATCCATCAACAATAATAAGTTGATGACTGCAGTAATTACTTAATTAATATAATCAAAATATTGTAATGCTGTGACAGTTCATGCCACTGCTTTTCACTGCCCGTATCGATTGCACCTGAAACAAATTTTATTTGATTTTCGGTAAACTTCAACGCCATTTTGTAGTTGCTACAAAGTTATTGTATATTTGAATATTTCCGCAACCGAATATATATTAAAGTCTATTTATTAAACAAGTCCCAGTCCGTCATTATCGTGCAGTCTGTGAAATGAAATGGATTAATGTTCAGTTCAGCTATAGGCTTATGAGTACAGTGATTACTACCGGCCCGGGCCAGACTAGTAACGCTCGCTGGGGTCTGTCGTCGTCTGTAACACTCCACGGCGGGCCTGCAGGCGTCTTTACCCGTGAAGGCCAGGCGATCACGTGACGTCATGCCGCCTCCAGTCTAATTATAGCTCCACGGTAACACTGCATGGCGGGCCAGTAGTGTTACGTCCCGTTAGGGGACACTTTGTGAAATTATGTACTAAAAACTTGATTAACTGCTGAATGTGCTACTGACTTTACTAACATTATATGGAGTCTATTTATTGCCGCTGGCTGCGTATAGCAGATAGCGGGTGTGCAGTGGTCTGGCGTCCGTACATCTGTCTGTACTGTGACGGCGAAAAACTCCGTGCACGGAAAAACCGGCAGTCTGTCTGTCGCGCATAGAAATAACGCAGGGAAAACAGGTGTTGCTAGCATGGCTAGTGCGGCGGGGAAAACCCAGCCTGGCTTACGTACACAGACAGCGGCAATGATGCAGTCTGACTGAAGACCAACATAGACTTGTTTATTTTGGCGTACTGTTTTCGTTCATTCTCAGATGCATTTGTTAATATTTGTGTGGTTTTATGTTATTGCTGTATTTATTGTTACTTCGCCGGTCGCCCACGGGAGCGGTGGCAAAGTATTGTAATGAGCACGTCTGTGTGTGTGTCTGTCTGTCTGCGTGCATAACTCTGGAATCACACGTGCGATATTTAACCATTTTTTGTTCATGATGTTGCCTATGGGCGGTGGCTCGGTACTCTGGGTGACGAAATGCCAAGTGGAAGGGGCAATGTCGAGGGTTTTCTTCCCCATTGATTTACAATGCATTGTATGGGCCGTATAGCGGTATGAATTTTGCTATGAAGTACCGATTTGGCTTAAAGCTACTTATGTACAGTAAAGTCGGACAGAATTCAATTCCATATTATTAAATGGCAGCATAATTTTTACTAACTATTTTGAAAATACTCGCAAACTAAAGTAAAAGAGGAACGGAGAAATTTGACGATCAATGGGAAGAATCACGGAAATGCTCGACGCCATTGCTATCGTTACTGTGTCGGTGGAGAAAACTATATATTGAATATTGATGCACGGACATAGGAAAGTGAAGTTAATTTAGCGTTAATGGGACTTAATTTAAGGAAATATACAAAGTTAAGGATGCAGTTCCACACCATTGGCGAAGTGACAACAAAGCAATCTACGATTGCTTTGTTGTCACTGTTATTTTGACAATCACATTTATTTGAATTTGTCTGTACAGTCTGTGGTGTCATGGTTTGTGAAGAACACTTCTGAATTAGCAACTCAGTGTTTTCTGTTTTGGCAAATTGCCATAAGTATGTTAATGCACACGCGTATCGCTTACTACGGTAGAACGTTTCGTATTATCTAAACGAATGTCAGCAGAACTAATGAAAAGTAGGGAACTGATGCATTTATGTAAACAGTTATTCGAACACATGCGAAGTCAAAAGGTCAATTGAAGCTTGACGTTGTTGGCAGTTAACATTGAACCTCTGCACGCTGTTACGCAGTCAATGCAATGCATAACAAACGTGACGTGATGTTCCGAGAATTTAGAGTGTAAGTGACTGCGTGTCCCCAGCTAAAATTTTAAAATTTGTCACATCCAGCACTAGCCATGGGTCGCGTGACCTGACCATGCCCCTATCAGGGATAGTTCGTTATCTGAGGGCTAGGACTTGCTACGAATAATCTATACCTACCACATTCGAATTGTCTATCCCCACCCACTACGACGATATGAAAGGCGATACGAAATGTAGACAGTGGGTGAATGGAGTAGTTCGGGGTCACTCAAAGTCACTAGAAATAACGCCATTTGATAGAGTGCATACGAGTTCTTTTTACCTCCCATAGTAACTATGTCCATATCTTGCGCAGTTTCTGAGGTATTGCGAGATAGTAGTCAAAAATCGCCGATTTTCATCTACCCCACCTGTATTTGGCGCCACCGTTGGGGGTGACCCCATTGGAATGTCATTGGCGTAGGAAAACTACTAGTAGAATTCCTGGGCTATCGGTGTTTGCGTGGTCCTGGATTTAGCCGTCTTGGTAGAAGTTTGACTGTGGCAGACAGACGTGTACACGATGACAGCATAGCGTCGTGCGGTAAAAATACGACATGCCGCATGCATGTTAGTGGATAACAGACCTTCGTTCGGTATATGATAGTACTGTATTCAGCTTGTTTGGCGAATTAAGCATAATAAAGCGACAAATAAAACGAATCGCGTTAACTAAGATTAATAAAAGTATGTAGAAAGCGATGTCGGAGGTCGCATGACGCAGAAGCCGAAACAACTCGCGCAACCAGAACAAAGTCCTTAGGTAAACATTCGCACGTACAGGTTGATTTTGGTGGCGCGGCAGACGTACAAGGGGTCACACTCACAGGGGTGGCAAAAAGACATATTTGTTAACTTACTGTATCTTAAAAGCACCACGGTCATAATACACAAGGTGCACATTTGGGACAGCCCTACTCAATCATGTGTGTAAAACATTTTTGATCAATGGTTGATTGATATGGATGGTAGTTTTGGTATCCATCAAAATTTAAATTTCTAGCGTGACCTGGCCACGCCCCTTTCAGTGATGGTTTGCCGTCCGTGGGCTATAGCACTTGCTGCGATCAACCAATCTACCACAAACACATCGTGAAGATATGAAAGGCGATACAAAATGTCGAAAATGGGGTGGTTTCGGGTAGTTAGGGGTCACTCAAGGTCAGTGGAGATAGCACCATTCGATAGAGTGCATATGAGTTCCTACAAGCGTTCCATAGTAAAGCTATGTCCCTATCTTGACCGTTTCTGAGATATAGCAAGATGTTGGTCGAACATTGCTGATTGTAACTTGCCCCACCTCACCGTTGGGGGTGACCCCATAGAATTTTCGCCGAGATCGTTGGTACCAGAAAAAGAAAACTAGAGTCCCATGGCTATCGTATTGTCTGCGTGATCCTATACCGTCCTACGTTTAGCCGTTTTGGTACAATACCGGCGTGTGACGGACAGACAGACGGATGGACACACGACGACATCATGTACCGCGCTAGAATAGCGTCGCGCGGTAAAAACTACAACATACTACATATAGTCGTTGCTCTGCAGAGATTTAAATGCACATGAGTTATGCTAATGAAATCGTGTAAAATAGTCGATGTATCTACAAGTAGCCTATACACGGAAATTAGCAGTGAATAAAGCAGCGAATGTCGTCGTAGTGTCGATCCATTGTTTTGCTCCAATTCCACCTGCACAAAATACATCGAGTGTAGCTACTGTCTTCGAGAAGATATAGACGGAAACGACAGATTTGTCATAGTTTGTCATCAGCATATGGATATAACCGGAAACGTACGATTTATCGGAACAAAATAAGTAAGAAATAAGACAAATTATGTATAGTCAACAAAAACTTTAACGTTAAAATTTTTAACGATTAATCAATTAATTAACTAGAAACCGTTAGCATTGCCGAGTCGCTGCAAAACCGGCAGCATGGCCAGCTACACTTCATGCCTGACGTCAAATTTCAACTTGATCAGTATACAGTGATTTCTTGGGGGTCCTCTTCCCACCCCCTTGACTGATCGGGGCTTTGTCACGCTAGAGCGGACCCAACCTCCAAAAAACGCTGAAAAACGCGATATTTGCTAAATTTGACCGTGCTCGCGAGCGATTATACCGTGGCATCTTAAGGGCCAAAAACCGTAAAGTTGACCAAATTTTCAGATAACGTATACCTGGCGTCGTGCGAAGTTCGAACTCCACCAAACTAGGCATGGTAAGTAAGTAAGTAAGTAAGAATATTTATATAGCGCATAAAATCATGCGTCACACTGCGCTGAAGAGATGATAGAAGGACAGGTCCGTAGGCCTACTGCGCTTGCACATTAAAACACGTTCCCATCTGATGTATAGTTTCGCCTTTAGGATACGCTGAAAATTTGCAGAAAATGCACTCCGCAAATTTAAGCCCCCATATCTCCGAAACCCCTTCAGCGAATCCGCCCAAATTTTAACAGGTGATCCAAACTGACGCTCCTTACACACCTTCAAAATAGGCCCATTGGTGTTGTGAGGATCTGGAAAATTTAGGAAGCCAACAAATATTATAAATAAACGTAAACAGTTTAAAACAGCGTGTAATATTAGGGGCATTAGTCACAATAATTAAAACAGCAATAACATGACACAGCAGCACACTGACAATATGGCTACGGCAGTGTAAATGAAGTATTTTACCATAATAAATGTAACTAACATCGCATTTGAGTTACTTTGTTATTCCTCGTAGAGGCACGAAATGACGACATACATCTCGCCGTCTTTTTCATCAATACAGTCTGGAATAATGCTGCAGCCAAGCTCCCTGGCATTTGGAACCTGTGACAGAAGCACGATGTTTCACTGTTGCGTATAACAAAATGGTAGTAAACTCTGGTCCGTTTACAACCAAGTCAATAAGTCATCTAGCTCCGAAACAGCAAATATGACTTTGGTGGATATCTGTCTCGAACCTCGAAGTCATGTCACTAATTCGCGCATGTGAGAGTCTAAAGGCTCCGATGCTATTGTTAAAATAGTCATTTATTCCTAGCTACAGTCACTTGCATTAACTTATGATTGTTAACATGACCGCTGGTAAGGGTGTGCTTACGTTCTACGTAGAATCCTTCGAAAGCAACAAGACGGACCGGACCGGCAGTTGAACGAAGACACCGTTCCTCCCTACCAAAAGCGAGATATTCCAAACTTTTCTAAGCGAACGTCCGTCTTCGTTAATCGTTTGCTTCGCTCTCCGAATGCGAACGAAACCGGATGAAGCCGAACTAATTCAAATTAGGCCTACTTCTGTTCTGCTCTGTCCTTTAGCCGTCCTCGATCCGAGGGTTGACCACACCATAGACAAATTTTTTGCAACTGTTTAAGATTACCTTTCTTAGTAGTCCGAACAATAACGAATCAACCCGAACGACTGCCAATAAGTGCCGAAGCACGTCGATTATAGTCTTCCCGTTAGGTTTCGTACGAATTTCAAACACTTCTATCACGTAGCATCGCAAACGTCTAGGCTATATTTCAACGTAGGAAAAGCTGTTGAAGTATTTCAACACACGGTAGGTGCTTTAAAGATGCTATAAACTTTGTAGCTTTTTGTAATTTTCGATACCTTTCATGTCTCCGTTTTGTACAGGCACCACACACATGTCAAGTCAGAGCCGGTTCTAGCTATTAGGCCGGGTAGGCCGTGGCCTACCCAAACTGGTTCCTGGCCTACCCAAACAGCGCGGGTCATCCCCATGATCCCCACGCACACCACTTCTGTTGGCCTACGCAAATTTTGCTTGGCCTTTGACTGGCCTACCCAAATGAAGATTCCTAGAACCGCCCCTGGGTCAAGATTAGTTTCTTCAGCTGAAAACATGTAGCGTATAGTCGCGACGTCAATGACAAACCGGCGTGAATTTCCTGAGAATGATGTCCAATGCGTCCGGGGTGCTGCCACGGTTCCTCGCATAGCCGTACTGACTCTTGATGTTCGTCCCAGGTTGGCTGTGTGCCGCGACATGCTCGAACTCCCAGTGCACCGTTCCCACCATCGAGCAGACCGTCTCGAAGCCTGATAAGTTCTCCAGGTAATGCGACTGGTCCCATTCCTTCAGCGCAGCCCAACAAACCTAACTACTATCACCAGCACAGCAGTTATCAGCTCACATTCGTAATTATCTACACAGTTAAACCGGAAATGACTCATTTCCGGTTTAGCTGTAAATGAGTGTCGTTGTTATCCCCGCGAAAGCGACGGAATATGTTTTCACCGGCGTTGGTTTGTGTGTGTGTCTGTCTGTCTGTCTGTGACCACGATGACTCAAAAGATTGTGGACGGATTTGCACCAAATTTTATGGGCAGGTTCCTAGGGGGAAAGGGAAGACCAAGTTCGTGTTTCGTTAAGATCGTTAGAGGGATGTGAAAGTAACGGTCAAGAAACTCCGTAAACCGGCGATTTATTTACAAACACCGGTGATTGTTTACAAAATAGCTCCGTCGGGAAATTCGGATCTAGCGGGCCGCAAAATAGTAGGTGTGGCAAGTGTTGCCAAGTTTTCGCGGGGATTTGTACTCTCTCAGAGTACTTTCCATCTAGTAAATCATAAATTACAAGTATATGCGTGTAGTAGAATAGTCGGGTGTACGTACGTTGCCTAGGATGCTCTCAGCGATGACGTACTGTTGCGGAGTGAAAGCAAGAGCTCTCTGTTCGCCAGGGATCGTCGGCGGTGTCAGTACAGGAGGCCGCGTATGCACAATGCGCTCAGGTGTAGAGGCGGACGTTGCGGTGGATGTCGGCCAGGTTGGTGATGTGCGCGGTCTAGTTCGACGGCGCGTCGTCGTCCGTGGCTCTTAGCAACATAAACACAGGATAGCAACAGCCAGTAACCGGCGAGCGTTAACATCAATAGCTGCTAGCGGCTTCACCAGAAATTGTCGTATCGGAAATATTACTGGCCCGCCTACACATTGTGTAGGTCGGCCAGACTAGTAACGGTCGCTGATGTCTGTCGTCGTCGTCTGTAACACATCACGGCAGGCCTGAAGGGCGGCTGCACCCGCGCAGGCAAAGCGATGACGTCATACAGCCTCCATTACAGCTCCACGGTAACACTGCACGGCGGGAATTGTACTCAATTCATATGTTGTTCGCAATGTAATGAGTTAATGTGCTTTGTTTCCTGTTTGTGCATGCATATTTACTTAATTCAGCTTGTTACGTTTTTCTGTTTGTTGCTACCGGATTTTTTCCTGGTGAATAATGACAAAATCACAACAGGCACAGTCACGGTCATGGTCACGCCACGGCAGTGTATTGCGAAACAACAGCAAAGTTTAGACCGGAAGTGGAAATATGTGGCGTTTACGCATGCGCAGTAAATGCACAATATTACCCTTATTTATGGCGAAATCGCCGAAATTTCGTCGTATTACAGAAAATCGGGGTCGAGGAACACGATGGTGATATCAGATTGTTGACCGGAAGTGGAAATATGGCCGTTTCGCGCATGCGCAGTGAAAAATATGCAATATAATCTTTATTATATTATTATAGGAACAGTTCGGTCGTTATGGACTTGCTATGGGGCAGATACCACGTTCCACGGAACGTATTTCTAGTTATTTCTATTGTATGTTAGCTTTAGTTTATACCTTAGTTTTACATTTTTTACCGGTACTGTTTGTTAGAACTGATTTTATCATTATTCAACTTTTCATCGCACTGAAATGGCCTACAGTGAGCTAATGTGCCGTTACGAAATTACTCACACAGGCCTAAGCAACAAGACATGGTTGGTGTATCCGTAACTGAGAATAAATTCGTAATACAGTTAGGTCTACAGTAGACAACAAATGTAATAGTGTCCATGTTACCCGGCGAGGAAGCTTCCTTCTGTTCTGAACCGCTGAAAGCAACACACACTTGAGATAAAATGCTTCTATTGTCACATGAAGTAAAATTACATAAATGGTTCTGCTGCAAATACAGCAGAAAATGTAGAGCAGGAAAACAAATAATAAATTTAACAACTAGAAGGCTGTACTGTGTTGAATGAACACAATACAGTATTCACCTCGAATCGGTCCGCTATATGCAACAGGTGTTTCCCTGGGCCCACCCGTGTCCTGGACGCTCTGGGCCCACCGAAGTCTTGAACGCAAACGGTATCTCGATCGCTTCCGAATTTTCTACAAGACTCACTAGGTGACAGACCGACAGACCACGCTACTCGGTCGTTCACAATAGGCGGCATCTACCTACGTATTAAAGGAAATGAAAGGAAAGTTGGAGTATTTATATAGCACCTTTTATATACTATGTATATCTCAAAGCGCTCAGGCATGGATCACACAGTTTTACTTGCAAATACACCATGCCTGCCTTTCCTTCGTAAGCGTTCACCAGATGGCACCACCGCTAACTAAGGTAGAAGACAACCAATTGCAGCTTGCTACTCATCTATCGACCCCGAATGGATAAAAGGCTGAGTTGGCCTGGTTGGTTAACCTATAGCGGTTTACCAACATAAGTGGTCACCCGTCAGTTGCAGGTCTCGCGCAGGACAGTGAAAATTCGCCGGCGAAGACCGACGTTCTACCGCTGTGCCACGAAACCAACTGCGATGTAGTCTAATAATAATAATTGTAGCATATCTGGGCTCTTAGCCTGTTTTCCATGCTTGTATCGTAGACAGCAGACTTCGCATCGCCGGCGGTGTTACATCGCATGCTTACTAGTTACTTAAGGTAAGTACAGTTAATGCTAAATTAACTTCGCTTTCCTACGTCCATCATTTTTTCGGCGACGTACACCCTTGCCATAGTAACACCAACAACAAAGTTTATTCCGTACTTTTCTTCCTATTTATCGTCCAACCCCAGCGTAAATGCAATATAAGTTAAAATTAACTGTGTTTGTGTTATTTTATGT
>Ga0209363_1001842_pt1 | contig 10623 bp, 9 predicted proteins | sample WorMetexBAHAMAS3_FD_187385 | JGI IMG/M metagenome (GOLD analysis project Ga0209363, IMG submission 187385) | Marine gutless worms symbiont microbial communities from Max Planck institute for Marine Microbiology, Germany - Inanidrilus exumae... | ecosystem: Host-associated > Annelida > Digestive... | reverse complement strand
AGGAATCACTAATAGGAAGTCGTATATGAGCTTTCGATTGGTACCAAAATCGGTGACCTTGAATGACCTTCAACGGCGAAGTGGTCCTTATTTTGCGTTATTTTACCGAATTTGGTAGTTTCCTGGGCGCATTGCATAAACGTGGTTGACAAAGCCATAACTATGGACAATTTACGATTACAATGTCTAGTAGTAAACGTCTGCAAATTGACCGCGCGACACCCACGGTATAAATATTCTATAATGGAAATTCTGTAGCAGATTCATAAATTCAAGACTTAATGCGCAGTACTTGCCTAGCTATCGTCTAATTTGTTAAACGAAGTAGGTTCTCTCTTTTGGTACTTTGAAGTACGTGTGCGATATCGTCGTAAAAAAGTTCACGTTCGGTATCTCATCTCCTGATGAGTTCTTGTCTTTCAACAATTCAATCACAACATCTGAGGATGGCAGTCTTCCTACCTTTCCATAGATCGCATCGAATGCGCGATATAAAGACTATATAGGCCTAACTAAGACATAATCAGAGCTCAACCCTTTGGACTAAACTAAATAAACACCCAGATTACCTGAGTTTTGTCCGTTCACATATTTCTCGACCGTTCAAAGTATTCAAACTACAACAGAGACTATTCTAGCGACGACCGACTCGCAGAGACGCGGCACGGTGTGGCACATTGGCCTCCTAGCTAAGCGCTCTAAATGTCCACCTGCCTCGGTGTTGTTCCAGTTGTGGGGCTTCTGCCGCATCCGTGCCGACATGGGCTGCAAAGTCAGTTCCTGGCGGAGACAAAAAATGGCCTTCCCAGGGTTCAACACTCTTTAACCGGTATATACGAATGATTTGCGTGGCATGAAATGTCGTTGGTTCATTTATGCTGATGTGCAACACAAGCCGTTACATTCAAAGAGCTTGAGAACACCATAACAGCTGATTTACACACTGTTACGTTACTGCCGGAGTTGGCGCCTAAAACTAAGCTTGACAACAACTTTGACATGTGCGTTTCACCTTCGCGGTGCTTCACTGAATGTCTTCTTGAATGACCAGCGCTTTGAGTGAACTGAAGCAAATGAAAACGACTTTAGAGCTAAAGCCGAGATTTGTAATCTTTCAACATCATTCTAGGCAGCGAGTTCTGGACGGCGTGCAAGTCGACAGAGAGATGTTAGTCAACGATGACGTACAAGACTTACCTGTCCACTGATGGTGACGTACCTGTGCGCTGCTGCTGCTGCTGCTGCTTGTACAGGTGGAAACAGTCGGCTGTGTCTACGTCGTCGTCAGCGGCATGCCTCACCGCAACGACGACCGTCACGTGACCGAAATAGCCAACATGGCGGTCGACATCCGGGCCGCGGTGAACGGCGTCACAATGGAGCGACGTGTTGGTGACATCCGGATTCAGCTGCGCATCGGCATTCACACCGGTCAGTACGTGACGTCATCGTGGTCACGTGACCACGCAAAGTGACCCTGTAAAAGTGTCGAGCATTTCGTCTGTGATGCCCGTCTCACGACTATCACTATTGACTCAGGAGATTTACTTACTTACTTACGTACTTATGGCCAATGTAATAGACTGAAACATGATCCCGATGTACAGACGATCAGCCGGCAGGTGACATAAGTCATCCACCCGGGGGTAGGCTGCCATTACTTTTCGCCAGGCCTGCGGTTACCTTCCCAGCCGCAGAGCATCACCGCCCTTTGGCTAGTACCCATTTTATCGTCCCACGGAGGGTAGAAGGCTGAGTCAACCTGGGACTAGGGAAGTAAACGAACGAAAAAAAGCAGTATAACAAAAGAATGTTCTTCGGTAACAGTTCTCAGTCATGATGTAACGACAGCGTAATTTCGGTGGAGAACGCGAGAAGGCCAATGATGATCATCGTAGACGAAACGCTGGAACTGTGTGTCGTCAGCAGCCTCGACAAGTTCAGTTCAGTCAGGTCGCACACTGCATCGCACACTGCGACGTCGAAAGGTCTCCATGGTTTGTCTGTCAGCGGCTGATATGAGTCCGCAGCACGTGCTGGACGCCTAGCAGAGCACATTAATACTGGTCAAAGTGCTTCGTCACACAGCACGCTGTAGCTTACCTTCAGCGCATTGGCTACAGCTGCTGGGAGCACGAACACGAGCTCGTAACGCTCCGAAGGTGATACGAAACCGAGAAGTGATTGGCGAACGTGAAACCTTTATGGATGTAGCGCCGCGGTCTACAGCATATAAGGTAGCGATGGCAATTGGCAGACTTGTGACTTATTAAGTGAAGTTGCATTTCCGGTTTTATACTGGTATCAAATTATATTGCTTGATGACAGAAGCACAAGTCGATGACGCTTCGACCAGCAGTTGAACCTGCGATGTTTTGATTGACTCCATCACACGACCACGTATGGACCAATCATTCCGCAGTGTGCCGCAGGTTTGTGTTGTGTGTGTGTCGTCAGGTGCGTGCGTGGCTGGTGTGGTGGGAACGAAGATGACTCGCTACTGTCTGTTTGGTGACAGCGTCAACACCGCTTCACGCATGCAGTCCACAGGACAGCGTCTGTGTCGTAACGTCTATCTCTTTATCATACGCCAATCAAACGCAGGACGTTTTCATGTTCGCGTTTATTATTAATCAGATCAGATTAAACCAGTAACAACAAAACGCTAAACATGGTTCTGTATGTGTGTCAGCTGGAAAAATTCATATATCAGAGTCAACGTTCACGAGACTACAGGAAACACACCAGTTTCAACTCGACTATCGCGGAGAAATTCCTGTCAAGGTCTGCATCTACCTTTACCTTGTTTTAATGGCGTGCTTACAAAGAACGACACACAACAAGATGCAGTCGGAGGCGGCAGACTTCGTCACCGGTGCAGCCAACTTGGCGAACTCGACCAATCAACATTATATGACGTCCGCCGACTGGTGACGCTGCCTGGCGAACTGGACGAAATGCGTCGTCTGATTCTGGCCCATTCGCTCCATTATGTGAATGCATGACGCCATCTACAAAGCCATAAGTACATAATATATTGTATTGCTGTCAGAGGAGGACGAAGCAACGGCCACAGGTAACATGTAAAGAAAATTTGGTTAAATTTGGACGTATGGTTTTTTAGATATTTGGAGAGACAGATACATACAGACAGATGCGCTGATCACAATAGTTTACACCCCTAACAGAGGCGAAGTAAAAACAATATTAAACGAACGCCATGTCAGTGACTGTCGCTTGTAGATGGCTGCATTCAAACTGATCCGACAAACGTTACTCGCTATCAGATTAAGTTAAATTTTGCCGATATTGCATAGCGTGCGCATTGTGAACTTAGTTAACTTTCAAGCTGACATAAACTATGATTGATTGGCATTATTGACACTGTGGTTGACAGGGCAAGGGAACAATGAGGACCTACTGGCTAGTGGACAGGTATGACGTGGACAGGTGCGAGATGAAGGCCGGTCAACAGGCAGCGGCTGATAACAGCACTTTATCAGTTACATCGTAGAGTGATCAATCGTCGACAGTAATCTCACCGAAAACAGACGACGATTTTGTCCGACAACTTTCTTCGCATAATTTATCCTGCTTGTGACGTTCGGTGTCGAAAACTAACGTTATAAAACTCGACAACATAAAATTGTATTTTATGACATTTAATAGCCTACGGTAGCAGCCCACAGTCAAGCTCATTAGAGTGATGCTAAATTTGACGAAACCATCGAAACCGAGATCAGAATAATTTTGCTCTCGAAACCAACACCAAACGTTTGGTCCCGAGAGCAATCGGGTCTGGAGACTTTGCCATCTCTGCATGGCTCATAACCTGCTGAGTGTTTTCCTCACATTTTCTCACGCCTTTAGCGACACGACATCAAAGCGACGGACGCTGTAGCTGTCGCATAATGGTCCCGTCCGTGCTGAGGAAAGGAAGACACTGACATAGTGTTAGAATTTTTACCGCGCGACGCTATGCTTGCGCGGTAGATGCTGTCGTCTTGTGTCCGTCCATCCGTCCGTCTGTCCGTCTGTCACACGCTGGTATTGTACCGAACGGCTGAGTATAGGATCATGCAAACAACGCGGTAAGATAGCATAGGGATTCTAGTTTTCTGTTACCAAAGATCTCGGCGAAATTCCAACGAGGTCACCCCAACGGGGGCGATAAATAGAGGTGGGGTAGGCTACAATCGGCGATTTTGTACCAATATCTCGCTATATCTCAGAAACGGTGCAAGATTGGGACATAGTTACTACGGAACGCTAATAGGAACTCGTATGCGCTCTGTCAAATAGTGTTATTACCAGTGACTTTGAGTGACTCCTGACTACCCCAAACCACCCCATTTTTGATATTGTGTATCGTCTTTCGTATCTTCGTATAGTTGATGGAGTTAGAGACTTCAAATTTGGTAGATAGATTGATAGCAAGTGCTAGCCAGCGCATGACAAACCATCCCCGAAAGGGGCGTGATCAGGTCACGCGAACCATTTGAATTTTGGAGGGCACCAACCATATTGATCGACAAAATCAAACTGGTGTTTTGTCGACAACTTGTGACTCGTCGACTGATGCCATCAGTGACTGTCTGAACGCTGATTGTGTGTGTACACAATTGTTTTGTCGTGACGTCTTTCTTCTGGTTGCTGCAGACGCGTACATTGGTGATTCTTTGGTGTGACCACTGTAAATATCTTTTAGCCATTTAACAAAATCGTGCTAACATAACTGGGCGAAAATGTTGAAGCAATTGTTTCGAATGTGTGAGTTTTGCATGCAAGTTCGCTCCACTCAGCTCTGACAATGTTTGAGCACAGACGTTTCACAAGGTAGTGAGGCGATGCATTTGAGGGGTGGTGGGGTATTTTTACTATCATATTTACTGCAGCATTTGGCGACGTTAGCGGCAAAAATTAACTGGCACCTTTTTTCCCAGACACGGTGTAGTGAGCCGTACTTAATTGTGGCCACAGCTTGATAGCTCTATGACATGGCGCACCGTATCAAACTCCACCAGAACGGATTTGTTGTAGACTGTTGTACAACAATCCACAACAAATCCACAATAAGCTGTGTAGTGCATGTGTACTAATGTAGACTACAGCCATTTTGCCGAGTTTTTGTTCAAGGTGGCGAACGAAAGTGATACTCAGTAATTAACTTTGGCACAGCGATTTGTCGCTCGGACATATTCAGCTGTGTCAGTTTTTGACAATCGCGGCTCACACATTTGCAGATAACTTTATTTCTGACCGTGTAAGTCAGGAAGATAAAGCAATCAGTAGCGACGACCGTTTTACCTTTTGAACCAACTGACGTTTGAACTCGGAGTTTTTTTGTGTGTGGGGTGGGGGTGGGTCATGACCATAGCTCGCCTGGAATTAAAAATCAAGGTCATATGTCAAGGTCAAAAGTCAATGTCCAGCATGCATGAATTAGTAATTAACTAGAAAACAGGCAGTCGTATCGACATGCAGACCAACGCTGGCAACCGCCGCAGGTAGCACAGGAATACTCAGCAAAGTTGTTGGACGTTGTCACTAGCGACCGTGACGGATTTCGTAACAGTGTGACCTTGACCTTTTGACCTCTGGGTCAATGCGTGCCGAGCGACTGCTATAGAGTATACGTGTACGAAGTTTGGTGTTGATAGCTCAAGCCGTTTTCCTATGAGAGCGCGGACAAATAGACAAACAGACGGACAGACGCGACTGAATGCCCTAGCCACGCCGGCGGCTATACAGCCGACGTGGGTAATTACAAAGAAAACAAAGAACTCTGTTGTGAACAAATTGTATGACAGACACACACACACGACTAAGTTTATGCGACGACTGCAAATCAATTTCAAGTCGTTCTCACGAGTACAATGCGACTGATATGAGCGCTATTTACAAGCGCGATGCCAGATTAGTCGTTTAGGGGACAAATTTGACGATGTAACATTAATTACATAAAGTAATTAAATCAACACTGTCACAAGCAATAGTTTTTATGATACACTATGTATGATATACTATTACAGTTATTACAATTAAAGGTCTCGATAATAAATACGAGAACTGAAAGCGATAAAAAGAAATAAAAAACTGAAAAGCGACAGCAGCAAGCAGCATAATTATGCGTCTGTCGTCCACTCCACGATCAGTTCATGTCCAGTGACTGTCGACCATGGTCAGTTCATGTCCACGCACGGTCACACGACAGTCAATGCTTCACTACGGCTCGCGGCGTAGGCCTATGTGCACAGCGTGTATGCTATGAGCCGCTGTCTGTCCGTCTGTCTGTCACACAGTGGTGTTGTATCGAAGCGGCTGAACCCATTATCAAGCAACCAACGCTAAACAGTCTGTATCATAGAGATTCCGGTTTTCTTACACAAAAGATCTGAGTGAAATTCATACGGGATCACTCTTAACAGGAACAATAGTACACGTGGGCTAAGAAAAAATTGCGATTGTCGACAAATATTTCGATACAAGTCGGAAATGTAACAAGACATGACAAGACAAGACATAGTGAGGCCTATGATTGATTGATTGATTGATTGATCGATAGAGTTAGGCGTCGCACCCGACATAACGACACTGAGTTTCATCGCACATTAATTTACGCTACTACACACGGTAGCCCGTAACTGTCATTCTTTTTACAAGAATGTGTTTGCTAAATACTACGTCGTTTTGCTGTAGTAGGCTACTACTGAATCGCTGAGGCTAAGAGCCCCGGTTACGCCGACATTTTTGAAAATGCATTGTTGCAAAACCGAAAACAGGACGGCAGCCGCTGCAGTGTCGTCACGTGTCTGTACCACGTGACCTGAGTACAGGGGCCAACGACTGAACGACGGCGAACGTCACAACTTGGGATACATTTTTCGACAAGGCAATGACAGTTTCACGGGCCACCGTGAATATTATGTACAACGATCATCGCCGAAGTGTTTAGTCTACAGCGGTCAACGACAACTGCGGCGTCAAACATCATCAGACAGTCGAGTCTTGGTCGCTGAAATAACGGGTTTGCCCATCACTAAAGACAAAAAGGTCGGCTACACTTCTACCGCTGTATGACGGTCACAATGCTGAGCTGACGACGACGACGAGCTAGACTGAGATGGCGAGAGACAGACCGACAGACAGAGAGATGGACAGTAGTAGTATAGTTAGTAGTAGTAACAATTAATAACATGACGACAACATCTGAGGGCGTGTATAGTCGACGAGCGTGCAGTGCTAGATACAAGGCGACAACATGGCGGCTAGTCACGTGACACGGCAATCAACCACGTGACCACTTACGTACAGCGTCACGCAGTCCTACTGGAAATATCTATGTACAGACATATAGTACATGTATACACCGTGGACGGCCGACTGGCGTGTTCAACTTTACATAGTTTCTGTACAGCGATTATTGTTTTCCGCGTTTGAAAGGTGATGTGAACTTGACACGACGTAGAAACCACTGCAACACGTTCGACGTCCTTCATCCACATCTTCGTAAAACGATTAATTTATTACAGTTCGTGTCTTTATGACGCCTACAATGCAGTTATGAATGCTGACTAGACTCTGACAATCGCACGCATAACATAGATGCGGCCTAGTGCGACATATTTCACACGTAGCGTGGTCTGTCTGTCTGTCTGTCGGTCACACGGATGTGTCCTGCCAAAACAACTGAACCGATCGAGATGTTGTTTGCGGGGGCTGACGCTTGTAGGTCCAAGGAACCATGTATAGATGGGGTCAAGATCGGACGAATCCATTTGCAGCCGCGATGGGTGTCAAGTCAGCAACACGGCTTTTGGACACTGGTTATTGTTGATATTATGCAATGTTGGACGGGTCTATGCGAGTACGGTGTATCCATTGGACGACAGAGTCAACGGACTGTCGAGACTAAAGTCATTGGCGGGAAGGTGCTCACGGCTGTAGCTCGGGTTGCCGAACGTAATGTAGCTGCTCTTCTTACCACGACGTTTTCTCCGGTACAAGATGGCCGCTGTGCATGCGACGGCCGCCATGACGGCAAGCGTGATGCCTATAGCCAGACCTGTACTGCTGCTCGACTGTTCGTCGTCCATTGCCTCCATGTCCGCCTCATAATCGTCGTCCAACTCTGCTGCTCCGTCCAACTCGGTCGACGTCGCGCTGACTGGCCTACTGCCGTCTGCAGACACAACAAATGATCGAATGTCAGTGTATATCGTTGTACAAACCGTGACACTTAAGCCCCGTCCACACCAGCAACAATGTCCCAGCCACATTGTCGAATGCTACAATTTAAACGATTCTTTCGACAATGTTGAATGTTGCTTCGACATTGTTGCCGAAAACGGCAACAATGTCGAAGCAACATTCGACTTTGTCGAAAGGACGACATTATACATTTTACAAATTTACACTTTGGTAGGACGTTAAGCACACCGTTACCAGCGAAGTCATGTGGCAGTTGATGGTTCTGCGCTTTACCGATATTGCTAAAATGGCCTTTTACTCCGTGCTACAAACACACATTGACAGTTAGTTATGATTTTTGGCATGACTTCGCTGATAAGGGCGTGCTTAACGTTCTAGGTGGAGTGATATTTGCCGTTTTAGAGCTGCGACGCTGTCGCCGCCCTGCCAGGCCTGTACTGCTGCCAGACTGTAAAGTAGCCATTTTACCGTTTATATTTGCTGTTTTATTAATAAAATACAATTTCAAATGTCTATACTTGCCTATTCAAAAGATTTTTAAATTCTAAACGGGTCAGTGGGCATTGTGGAGATATGGCAATTTTTAGTTTTTAAAACAACGGCCGTGCGCTATCTTATATTTAAAAAATTAAAATTGTCAAGCACTGATTGTGTTCAGAGTGGGTCTACACGTCATCCCGCCAAATTTTGCTTTAAAATCTAAGAAGTTTTTTAAATAGCGGCCGTCCGCCATCTTGGATTTGTTGTAAGCCTGCTTAGACCACCCACGAGGCGTAGTCGGTGGTCTTTATCGCACTGCAAAATTTGGTTGGAATCGGCATTGTAGTATGCGATTTTCAATGTTATGCGAGTTTGGCTTGAAAATGCCTATTTACACCCCTTTTGCATTGGTGTTTTTTGGTACAAAATGGAGGAAATCGGAAACGTTTTGCAGTTATATCTTTCTAAGAATGCAACAATTAAGATTGATGTCGTATGAATCAAATCGCGTCAAATCGCTTCTGCGGTTTATTCTTTGGACGTGAGCGAAAATTAGGGTCAAAAAAAGAAAACTAAAAAATAAAAATCCACGCGACAGTAATATTTCACCCAGTTGCCGGGACGCCTCGATTGGGGCGATCGCTTTGAATTTTGGCGTGCGGGATCACATAGCCGACCTAATCACCCATGCCAAATTTTGTTGACAAACGGCGCAGGGGTTTCGGAGTTCTGATATCCCCAATTTTGCCATTCTCCACAGGAATAGCTGGTCGTCCTTACTACCGTGCTGCATTGTGATAAACATTCCAGCGTTTTGTAATCTGATCGTAGACTATGCACCTGTTCAACATAACTCGTAGTACACAATACAGACTGCCCAAACACAACGAACTTCAGTGAAGGGGAGTGACGTATATCCACACATGCCGATCCCACGTCCACACGCTGCGCGATATATTGCAAACGTGTTTAAATTTCACGAACGGCGAATCTCTAACGTAACGTTTACTTTGGCGCATCTCTACGGTAATATTTACATGCAGGTGGGCGTGGCCCGCACGCTGGATGATGATTCGTCCGATCTTCGGCTTATGGGAGAGCAAAGTTCACAAAAAAAATTTGTGATTCCCTGCCTTGGATGCCGATGAACCGCCGAGCAAAATATGACCGCCGCTAGCTTTATCCTCGGTGGAGAAATCCGTATCCGTACAAACACAAACAAAACAAACAAACAAACAGTAGACGATCTATCGACACCTTGCCTATCGGCATGTACGAATAATAAGTTATTTAACTGCAATATTTCAAATCGGTCTGCGCAGCCCAAACACGTCGTCGCTGAGAAGACGCACCGTCTCTGGTGGTGCTGATGGTGTAATGTCGAGCTACTGGTCCTGCAGCTGACGTGACAGTCGTCGAGTGAGTGCTCAATGATGTCGCAGTCGTCGTCGGTTTCGTCGTCGTCCTTGTGTTTGTGGTCGTTGTAGTCGTGCTTGTCGACGGCAACGGCGACGTCGTAGTAGTCGTAGTCGTAGTCGTAGTCGTAGTCGTAGTCGTAGAAGTAGTCGTAGTCGGTGTTGTGGAAGACGATATGGTGGAAGTGGAAGAGACAGTGGAGGGCGTTGTGGAGACGGATGTGCTTGAAACGGTCGACGTAGACGTTGGTGACGTCACTGAGGTGGATTCGGACGTTGATGACGTCAGTGCGCTGGAGGAACTCTTTGTCGGCTGGATTGTCGTGGAAGATGTTGCCACCGCAGCGTCTAAACCACAGTCAGGGACTCAAGTTGCCCGTTAAAATTATATGAGTGAAACAAGTTGGAACAAAACAGTTTTTAAACGGTTTTCACTGGCTTCAACGAATACGTCTCTATCATACAGCCGACACTTACGACAGCTGAGGTGTTTCGAATGTGGATAAGTAACTGAAAG
>Ga0209363_1001838_pt1 | contig 10625 bp, 6 predicted proteins | sample WorMetexBAHAMAS3_FD_187385 | JGI IMG/M metagenome (GOLD analysis project Ga0209363, IMG submission 187385) | Marine gutless worms symbiont microbial communities from Max Planck institute for Marine Microbiology, Germany - Inanidrilus exumae... | ecosystem: Host-associated > Annelida > Digestive... | reverse complement strand
GTCCACTGTAGCACTTGTTTGGCAATGCTGTCATCGCTTCTTCTCAGTGTGTGACCAATCCAGTTCCACTTTCTTCTTCTGAGTTGGTCAAGGACTGGTACATGTAAGGAAATACTTGTGAAGCGCTGGAACAATTTTTTGTGGATTTTGCTAGCTGATAATACAGATAGGTTTCAGCAAAAATAGAACTCGTGTTACCCAGGTGAGTTGTTATCAAGTTGAGTGTCCACTGCTTTAACCGTTGAGCTACAGCCACAATTTAACATGTGCTGTAACTAATATTTTCACGCTAGTATCGTGTATTTTAGTCCACATTTCAGAAGGTTGTTCAGTCATATATATATGTATGCAAATTAATTTTGCCTTGTTGATGCTACAGTTTACTAACCGAAGCTGTACTATGGATGGAGCCAGTGTAACACCTCTTCCCTAATAGCCACAAGCACAACCTGATTGTAACACAATGCACATTGAATGCAACACACACAGCTGTTGAACTATACTAGGATTATATAAAGATTATTCATTTTGTTTACGATTATTTGCACTTCAGCAGCCATTCAGTCTTATGACACTGTTGTTTTGGCAGCTGGCTTGTAAAAAGTATCACTCCGGTAAAATCCCTTAACATTTGCTTATGCAAGATTTTTCGGACCCATCATGGTCTGGAGTAACTGGCCCATTAAACACAAGACATATTTGTGGACTTGTGGTGTTAGTTATTTGAGATTCTTTGTTTGCATTTTAAAGTTTGTTGCTGCTGGTGACCACCTTGTTCACCATTGTCCGACATGGCAGTGGGCTTCTGGTGAGGAGTCTAAGGTCAAGCCATTCCTGCCGAAAGACAAACAGTTTCTTACTACGAGAAACGGTAAACTACAAGACTGCTTTGCTTCATATTTACCATCTCATTTGCTACTGTCTAAGTGCCAGTAGTTGAATGCTTTTAACAGTTTAATGATTGAAAATAGTGATTACTTATTCTGCCTTCAGTGCTTTAAAAGATGCTGATGGTTCGGCAACATTAATGGCTTATGCTTCACCAATCTTAAAGGTTTAGTTTTGGGCAACCTAACCTGACGTCATTTCAGAAAACTAAGTCGGTTTAACAAATTAGTAGTAGTGCCTCTTGATTCATTTCACTCTACAGTGTGTGTGTTATGTCAGTACTACTATTAAGTACACAAGTGTTGGCTGAAATGCTGGGTGGGACTTATGCCATGAATGACACATCACTGACGCCCGGCAGTAGCAGGTGCTGTCTAGATATGGGCGCCCACCTGCAGGCCGTGAGGCCGAGATATAAATGTGCCACGTAAGCTGGTGAGGTGTGTGGAATGCAGATTCTGATCCACAGCAACAGCAATGCAATGAAGGGGGAAGAAGGGGAGGAGAACATGCAGCATGATAAGAAGATGGGAGGAGAGTGTCCTATATCATTGTTATATTGTAGTACATAACGGTTTTGTATCATGCAATCAGTATGAAAAGTGTATTGTGTGAATTATGATTTGGCTGTAAATAAGATACAGATGCCACTCAATTTAGAAGCCTTTGTTTATTGTTTTGAACTTAGTTCCTTGCTACAAGCGAGTGAAGCAGGTGGACAGCCATCAGGAAAACTTTGAGAAGGTGATAGAAGTGGATGGAGATGAAGATGGAGGATGGGTTGACACACATCATTTTGCTGGTAAGAGGTTTTCTTTCATTATGAGTACCCAGGCCAACTCAGCTTTCCCTCTCAAAAGTCGTTTGTTTCTTCGCCAACAGTAGTGGAGCGAAGTATTGTGATCAGCATGTCTGTGTTTCTGCTTGGCTGTCTGTCTGTTTTCTTTCTGCTTGCGTGTCTAGAAAACCACACATCCAGATTTCATGAAATTTTCTGTACCTGTGTCTGTGACCTGCCCATATGGCCCAGTGGTTAAAGCACTCGGGCGCCATGTGCAGTAGAGCGTGACACGCTCAGTGGCTGGGGTTCTCACCTCAGCCAGGCTGCGTCTGCCTACAAAATAATTATTTCCAATAATTCTTATGCACATGATGAACAGGGAGTTAATCCCGGGCAGCAAAAAGAGGGTTCGATGGTGTCCTCTATAAACTGTGACTGTTGCTGATGCCTTGATCAGTAGCGTCAAGGTAATAGCCACGCTGAAGTGAGCCAAAGCAGACAGATGTGGCAAAGTCCTCTGGCTGGCGCTTAAGAAGTGTCAGTCACGTGGCTGGCACTGAATAAGTGCCAGTCCAGGCTTAACCAGACAGTAGGCCACGCCTAGGGGGGCGCATTAGAAATACCCGACAAGCTGTTCACTCCTACTCAAGCCTTCCTTTACCTACACGTCGTGCACTGCACACACCTACCAATTCCCCTCCTCTCCCTGGGCTAGCACAGTGGACCAACATAAAAGGTCTTAGTGCTGGGGTCCAGATTAGGATGGACCCCTGTTTGCAATAACAAATTAACAAATGACCTATGTGTGTGGCTAAGTCCTCCTCTGAACACAATGCGACATGTTATATACTTCCGGTTTTGTGGATGACATCATGTTTGCACATAATGTAGTGAACAGGCAAAAGAATTGTACATGTGTGTACACTGTTGGCATACATCCTCCATTTTCAGCCGATATCTCGGCAACTGTTTGTTGCTTACGTTATCGCAACACATCAGTGGAAAGCTCTTCGTCATGGCAATATGCGGGAGTAGTTTATTTGGAGATCCAGATTTGTATTTGAGAGAAATTAGTTAGAATAAAACAATGGCATGGATGGACATAGTGACTGACAATTTGCTGCTAGCACGCTCCAGTCTTCCATCTACGGCGGTCGAGTGCATTCACTGATACAAAGGGTGACAAGTTGGTGGTACAGCCTTGTGGCTATTTATACCAGACAATGGCATGTGACTGTTCATGCCATTGTTTACGTGACTACACAAACAATACAAAGTTGCAGAAACTGGGGGCAAGGTCTGCCATCTGTGACTGGATCTTCTTTCAATGTGCTTCTAACAACCTCTGGCAGCTAACCCAGAGCCTCCAATTCATTAACGCATACATGAATACCGCAGCTTATAAATGTTTTACTTACTTACTTAGAATAGGTAAATAGCTACTAGCTGTTAGCTATAGGTGGCCAGCAAAGGCAGCTATTTTTCTGTTTTCTGTCTGCCATATAGCATGCTGCTATGCTGATAATTGATACATACTTTTAAATAACTTTGTAAGCCCATGATATTTTCCAAACAAAGTTTTGCAATGATGAGTTTGCCAGTTTTGTGTGAATTGGGGAGACTAGCATACATACAAGGAGTAGGCGAGTTACAGTAGGGTCAATGCAATAGTTTGTTAATCTGGCAGAAGATATTGAAGACATTGTGTGGCTTCTTCTTGTGGTGTAACAAGGAAGTAATTTACAAGAGAGCCTTGATTCATTGACATTCAATGTTACTGTCGGCTGTCTAATATTTATTAAACTTCTTCATTTACTACATATCATAGTATCTTCCTAGTTTAAGTGTAGTGTTTTTATATGATCCTTTTCATTTGCTTCTTCCATGTTATTCATTTATATTTGATGTGTCAGGATAAGAATGCAAACAGTCTATACACTGTTTATACTGGAGATGACATTTGCTGTTGCTTGTAAATGCTGTGGCTGTGGCAGTTTATATGAAACGTTGATTTTGATGCCAAGAATTACACTGTTACACAGGAGTTTTACAGTTGCAAGATTCAGTGTCTGAAATGACAATGGACGACAAGGTATAGTCATTTATGTGACTCTTAATCTATTGCATAGGGTCTGGCAGAAAAAAGTTGATGTTGTGGTAAAATATTATGCTTTCTTGAGAGCTTGATTTGCAGATGTGGTTAGAGCCTTTCATTTGGAATTCTGCTAACTAATTTATAATCTGTGAATACCGGCCATGGTGACTACAAATACAGTACATGTACAATATAAGATTTGTAGTACGCCACTCTATGAGACGTCCAGTAGCGCCAACTCTGCCTGTTACTGCTATGCACAATGTACGTATTGTTAATTCTTACAAAAGTAAAGTTGCTGTTAAGAGTGTATGTTGTTTGTTGTGGCAGAATGTATTTGAACACGAATTTGAAGTTTATTACTTTACCCCCATTAAGGGTGCAATGTATAGTAATCAGCATGTCTGTCTGTTTGTCTCTCTCTGTTTGTTTGTCTCTTTGTCCACTCACATATCTCAAAAACCGCAGTCCATATCTTGCCAAATATTCTTAACTTGTTGCCTGTGGCTGTGACATGGTCTTCAACTAACAGCAATGCAATATGCTATATGTACTTCCGGTTTTGTGGATGACGTCATGCTTTCACATAATGGACCAAATGGGCCACAATCAAAGATGGTGCAAATGTTTTGTCCAGCTTGCCAGGTGGTGGCACCGGGGGCGAAGTCTGCAGTCTACGCCTGCATCGTGTTGCAAATGAAATTGAGCTTAGTGGCAGTTGTAGCAGTACAGCTCACAGTGCAGGACCTTCTGTGTAGAAAATTCTTCTCTAACTCAGTTTTCACTTTTCATTAAAGTCGTTTAATTGACGTATGTTGTTCATGTAGACCTGCAAATCGTCCACTGAGATACCACCAAACTCAGCAGCAAAACCTGATGATGATGACAATGATGATGATGATGATGAACCAGCTGAAGACATGGATGCTTACGTGGAGAGTGGAAAGTTAGAAGACGAAGATAATGTAATGATTAATACGATATTTTTACTGATATTAGATGGCTGTTGTTTATGACATATCTCTTCTGTAATCAGTCAATCAATCAGTCCGGATCTAGCGGTAAGCGTAATGTAACGGTCTGGCGTCCGTCCATGTGTCTGTCCGATCTTTTTTTCTAACCTTAATAGAGTGCGCATTGCATACTCAGCGTGACTCACCAGGGGGCAGCACGCGACGTGGTAAGCATACATTTCTGTCCAAGTTTCACATTACAAGAACAGATATATTTGTTTTTTTTTGTAGGCACAAAGCCCATAAGCCATTAACCAAAACTATCTCAAAGACAAGAAAAGCAACAATACAAGCAAGCAAGCCTAAGACACAGACAACAGTAAACAGGCATAAGAGCACAGACACAGACAGACAAAATGCCAAGTGCAGGATTGCATAATATTGAGTTATTGTATAGCATTATTACACTGTATTATTGTGAAGAGTTATTGTGTTACACATTGTATCGACAGTGTTGTAACTGACATGTTAATAATTACGGGTTCCGTAATTATTAACATGTCAGCAACACTGTCATACTTTCTGTAGCTAAGAGTAAAATAATATCACATAAGACATCTGAAGGTGTTCAACAGTAGTTAGTGTTGAGTTAGTGAGCCTTTATTATTATGATAATATGATGTTAGCCCAAATTTTTCTGATACCAAACGGTGAAACGAAAAGATACTTCAGAATGTCTTTTAATCAATTAACATGTCACCTTCCCGCTGAAGAAGTCATGAAAAGTTGCAAAGTCTGTTTTCTAATGCACTTCTGAAAGTTTTTTTGCTGACTGACCACACACGTTGTGCAATATTGGAGACAGAATGGTGACAGCCATACCTGATGGCAATTGATGGATTCTTGTATCTTCTAAGGCATAGTAAATGAGTAGTGAGAAACCAGACTATAGTTTTTACAATGAACTATTGACTTCTGTAATGAATCTAATAATGACTTACCTGCATGGTCTTGGAATAAGAGCAGTAAAACGAATTGCTTGTTGTTGCTAGGCAACCCTTGATGTAGCCGCTATGCAGAGGGAAGCAGCAACAGCAGCAGCTGGTGACAGAACAGTCGATGGTGAAATTATCCAGACCCGCACTTATGACCTCAACATCACCTACGACAAATACTATCAAACGCCACGGCTGTGGTTATTTGGCTATGATGAGGTTGTACACTTTGAATATTGTTACCCAGGACTGTTGAGAGATTAATTTTTTACTGCTGAAATCTGTATGAGTTGATGGAGTCACTAAGGGAATCCAGCCAAAATTGCTGTTGAAAAAACACCATCATACTCGTAGACAAGAAAATCATGTTTCTTGGATGTGGGAGTTCATGGCATGAAAGATCATCTATGTATCTAACAATTCATTAGGGGTCGTCCATAAAGAACGTCCGAAGTGAGGGGAGAGAGAGGGTTGGCTCAGATGCGGACAAGGGGGAGGAGGGTTTGACTGCATGCGGATGTCTGCAACTCAGTATGGCACTAAGGCTTTCCGTGCTTGCGTGTACCTGCTCGGCATTTCTTGTCACCTCCACAGTGACGGCTCTGGCTGTATTAAATGGATGGCTCAGGTCGCTTGACGTCTGCCGTCTGTGGTTCCTTGGTCTGTGGCATGAAGCCTGTGCATCAGTTAGAGATGAGTCAGCCAGAAGCCATCCATCTCCAGAGGTCCACACACGGCTTGTATGATGTGTGCAGATGCTGACGTCCACATGGGTGAGTGGGGGGTCACCCAGATGCGGACAAAAGCGGACAAGGGGGGTTAAAAATTACCAAATTTTTGTGGATGTCCTTTATGGACGGACCCTTATTCATCATCGGTTATACTACTTTCACAATGAACTCCGCATTTCACACTTGATAGATTGTATTGTGGCACTGCTGTTCTGTTTCTTGATACATTCACAGTTTATTGTCATGTTCATTCAAAGGCTTTCTAAAACAGTTGATGTTTTGAGGCAGTGTAATTAATGCATTGTGAAGAATCTATTAAGACTCAAACGTTTTTCAATTTTATATGAATAATAAAAAATGGTATTAATCTAATTTATAATGTGCACAATGTCCAGGAATTCTTGACATGGAATATATTATAACACCAGTATATTTTAGTGTAGAAAATATAACGAAACTAGATATCATAAGCATCGAGCCTTGCTGCTGCAACAGAAGCAGTATGGCCAGCTCTCATGAGTGGTGTGTGCTTACTGGGGCAACAAACTACCAAAAGTGCGATTTTTGCCAAATTTTCAAGTTTGGGGATTTTGTATCCATCCCCTTCCCCGATCAGGGCAAAACTTAGCATGAGATTGGAATCATGGTGTACTATGTGATGCCAAATTTCACTGTAATTGGTAAATGCTGTGGTCCCTACTGGGCCAAAAGCCGCAAATTTGACTGATTTTGCAAATGTCGAGGGGCTCGTGTGCCCACCCCCTTGACCGGTCATGGCAAAATTTGATACACTAGAGTAGACCCTTTGTCTAGGCTTATATGCCAAATTTCAGGTGAATTGGTAAATCCTGTTACCCGTGAGGGGCAAAACATTTTACTGTATTTAACTTAGTTCTGTGGTGGCACCAAATTGAAGCATAGAGACAAGTGAATGCAGGTGCACAGCTACAAACCTTCTCCTACAGAACTATATCAGAATCATTTCTGAGTTCAAACGGCTTAATGGCAATGTTGCATTGTAAACTTTGTTGTTCAAAAGCATGATGGACAAAAAAGAAAACATCAGCTTTTTGTCCCCTCTCCAGTGGCACACAGAGTCCCAATCCCACCAAACTTGGCATGGTGATAGCGGAGGTCTGTGCCATTTTTGCACCTCTAGAGACGTTTTGAGATCTATTACATAGTTTCAGCAGTAGGAGGTACTGAACATTTAGGAGAAATGCACCCCAACTTTAAAATCCCATAACTCTGGAACCTCTTGAGCCAATCACCCTAAGGTTTTTATAATCAATCTACTGTGGTACTCCCACAAACCTTTAAAATTTATTGTTAATTGTGCAAGGTATGCCCCTGTGGGGCGTTTGTATTCTGCAATTCCATAAAATTTTAAGTTTTGGGGGTTTCACACCTCACCCGTGCACTGATGGGTGCGAAATTTGGGCGTGGAGGAGGTGTCATGTTGTTCTTGTGCTTGCCGGTTACTGAAACTTGTTTCATGTAATTAACTACTGTCATGAAAATGTTGCATAGAATCGGAAGCCATTGACTGATAACGAGATGTATGAAGATATTAGTCAAGACCACGCCCACAAAACAGTTACCATGGAGCCGCATCCTCATCTGTCAGGTGGCCCGATGGCGTCAGTTCATCCATGCAGGTACATATTTAATATGTGTAATAATCCGTTTGATTGCATTTTATGTTCTCTCAAATTCTTTCATGATTTGCTTCACATGTGTTTTATAGAATACTGAGTAAAGACAAAAAAGTCATTATTATGCAATTCGCATGTCTGTCTAGCAGCGTGTCTCCATGTCTCTTTGTACAACGAGTCATTTCTTTATAACACCACACATGTACTCCATGCATGTCATTTTCTTGCAAGAAACTCAAGACTTGCTTTTTAGATTGTAAACCTAGATTTTAGCTTATTTTTATTAACATTATTAATTTTATTATGTACGGCACTGCTGAGCCCCTGTAAGGGGTGCCTATCAACTTTTCATGATGATGATATATGATGATGATTTATCTGTTTCACCAGAAAATCAATAATTGTCAGTGAAGTTACTAAATTTCATAAAGTGCTGCAAGTGCTATATGAAAACAATCCGTTTTTAGGCTGGATGTCATACAAGGAGACCAGCCTGGCTTTAGTTTTATGTTCATTGTGTGTTATTACATCTACCAGTTTATTAGTGCAAGTCTGTTTTTGTTAGCTTAGTTTCTTCAGTGTCATCGTAAGTGATTGGTTGGAAAGAACGTCTCTGAAGTGACCTATTTTTCTGTCAGTTTGGACGTAAAATTTCAACTCAAACAATCGGTCATTCAGTAAAATGTCTGTTTAGAATGTATGGTGACTGTGTAGTGTGTATATAGCATTAATGGCCCAGGTCTTAATTATCATCGGAGCAGTTAGAGCAATTTTTCATGCTTTTCATCTACATTTTGCCGCAACTGATCTTAATCACGTCTTTTAATGTGCCACACACATGCATGCTTGCTAGTTTGAAACATTTATACCAAACATTAGCATAAAGTTCTCAATTGATATGAATGTCATGAAATAAAAATGTGTAACTGGAAATGTTTTTGCATTTAAATATATTAGTCACATTGCTCAGTATTATCCGATGAAGAAAGAAGGAAGGTCATATTGGTCCAGTGTTTTGCTTCATACTTGTTGATCTTGGTCGTAATGACCTGAGTGACATGGTTTTTATTTGCAACAGACATGCAGAAGTGATGAAGAAGATCATAGAAACAGTTGCGGAGAATGGAAGTGAACTTGGCGTTCATGTGTATCCTTTATATTGTGTTCATCTTTGAAAGTTAGTGTTGCAATGTCATTTGGACAATACTATGATTTGCGCTCAGACCTGTACAGCATGGGTCTGAAGAACGTGCATCTTTCAGTACACCATACCACTCAGCATGATATACTTATGATGGTGGAACTAAGTTAACAACACAGCAGTCAATGTCCGGTGGTGCAACCATGCAATAGAAGAACAATTGGCCATGTTTGGAGTTGGGACAAGGTTCTAGAATAAAGTACCCTTATTTTTAGAGATACCCGAATTCCCTTATGACAAGGGTAGCCTCTTGCCGAAAACCAGCACTAGCTGTTTTGAATCAATACCAGCTTGTGATGGTCACTTGTCAGACCATAGCCAATACTGCACTTCATTTGCATTGCATGGTAAAAGTGAAATTGGTTTAACAAAAATGTTCACATTCAATTTTTATGCAGTTGTTCATTATTCTTTATGCGTTAAATCCATCTGATTGTATGCATGAAACGTATCAGTTGATGTACAGTACACTAACAAATGCATCATATTATGTCACAAAATCAAAACTATTATTAGGCCACATCTCATGCGTGCAGTGCATAAGATGCGAACTGTTGCTAAAGATATTGCACATGGAGTGGTCTGTCTGTCTGGGAGAAGCGATTGAGATGCTGTTTGAGGGCTAGCTCATGTGGGTGCAAGGAACTGTATTAGATGGGGTCAAGATCAGAAGAATCCTTTCGCTGCCATGAGGGGTGACATGACGGTGATACGGCCTTTTGCAAAGTAACTTTGGACATTTGTTTATTCTAGGTTAACATGCCAGTCTCCGTTTTTACTTAACAGGTCTTCTTTGTAGAGTTGGGATGGGCAGCCCCCAAAAGAGACTCTTTTGGAGATAGTTGGAGCGGGCTTTATGATAGGCTGGATGCCCTTCTTGTCACCCAGCCAATGGTGTCAAAGCACTAAGGGTTAGTTTTTCCACCGCAAATTAATCTCCCATTACCGTTAATGGGAGATTGACTCCCATTGATCAATGGAAGTCAATCTCCCGTTAACGTTAATGGGAGATTAATTTACGATGGAAAAACCGGCCCTTAATCTCCTATTAACGTTAACGGGAGATTAAGTTGTGGCCCTAAAAGTCTCCAATCACTGATTCAAACCATAAAATATCATGCACCTTTTTGGTCCACCAGCCGACTTATACACCTTTTGATAATCTTTATTCACCGAAGATACACAATCGGTAGCAATCATATAGAAAAAATAGAAATGAACACTTAACTAGATAAATAATAAATACAGCAATGTCACAGCGTTAGGAACAACAATATTTTCCACTATAAACCAAAGTAGTACCTCAGACTGTTGCATGTGTTAAAT
>Ga0209363_1001837_pt1 | contig 10626 bp, 7 predicted proteins | sample WorMetexBAHAMAS3_FD_187385 | JGI IMG/M metagenome (GOLD analysis project Ga0209363, IMG submission 187385) | Marine gutless worms symbiont microbial communities from Max Planck institute for Marine Microbiology, Germany - Inanidrilus exumae... | ecosystem: Host-associated > Annelida > Digestive... | reverse complement strand
CTGTAATGTGCTGACAGGAAGTATACATTGTGTGAAAGAGATCGACACCGGCGACCCTGTAAGCTTATACACCGCACCAACACAAGCAGCGCCTCCGATGCTGTCTCACTATACCGATTTTTACGCCGGCTGCATCTAGCGGAAAGCGTAATGTAACGGTTTGGCGTCCGTCTGTCTGTCTGTCTGTCTGTATCGTCGGCATACTCACAGTGATTCACCAGGGAGCAGCATACGGCGTCATCAGCGTACATTTCGGCTCGACAACAAGGAGGCCCGACATACATAGGCCTATTCCCAATGATTGATTAACATTGCAATTACTCTCACTCTCTAACTTAGTTTTGTCCTAGTTCGCTGTATTCTCTCTATATTTCTCGTGTTATTGGCAGCGGATGTCTGCTTTTAAATAAAGTATATACATTATACATACTTGTTTTATCTGGCCCGTTCACGTTTTGATTCTTCCGCCGACTATCTTCGCCGCCTGAATACGTAATTCTTGCAGCAGCACTACACTGTTAAATGACATTAAAAATTCGTCATTCCTTCAGAATTTAGTAGTAAACACAATAAGCGTTCTGTATAACGCTTTAGTTCACAGAGTGAAGTGCCCCTTTAATGTAATGAAGGCTACTAGGTGTGTGCCACCCACGAACATCGTCATCCACGAATACTGAACGATGTTGAAACTTGAAATGCGACGTGCAAAGCTGTCGCTCAGTTCGTAGTGGATACGAATACTGTCTAATTATCCGAACACAAGAATAAGCCGCAAACGTGTCAACTAAAGCATGTACGCCAACATTTGTTCGTGAAAGTAGCAACTCGCTTTCACATTCGACACATTGTGAGATAATAGGTCACAAAACAGACACTTGGATTTTGACTTCTATATCCCCTAAGCAAAAAGTGGATGTTAATCTAACCTGCCGTTTTCTGAGGCGGGCGAATCAAATCAAGACGCCGAAGCGGCCGAATGTGTCCAGGGGGTGTGAATGGGACCCCAACCCGAGAAGGGAACAGAGGTAGTGTTGTGAGCTCTCCCGGCGGGATTCGGGACGAAGCTCTTGCCGTTGGCCGTACGTGTTTTCGGTGCATTCTGAACGTCAAAGACTGTCTCCAGTGATGACGATATTTCACTGTAAATGCAATTATTTTGGTCCTCGAGAATTTCGCGGTGAGCACTGATCCACATTCAGTGACGGACTGAGTCGACGTGGTGAATGAGTGCAGAATGTTGTCGATGTCAGTACAGTGGTGTTGTCTCACAAGACGACAACCCTCGACGGTCTACCGCACGACAGCGAATTGCACTAACTGGAACCGACACGAGAAATGTTGATGTCTTTCATTTCCACGTCCACTGCTATCGTTACCAGTAGCACAGAAATAAACAGTAGGCGTACCGGCGTCTAATTTAAAGCCCTCTTAACATCCAAGCAACGACAATGATAGCTGCATGTCAATTCCGGATAATATCTATACTCGGCCGCGAAAAAATGTTCCAAGTATTTACCCGCGCGGCGCTAGCTATTAGCCGTCGTCGTGTGTCTGTCTGTGTGTCTGTCTGTCCACACGCCGGTATTGTGTCAAAACGGCTAAATGTAGGATCACGCAAACAACGCAACGTGATAGCCCAGGGACTCGAGTTTTCTGAAGACAACATTCTGAAATTTGCGCTCAAAGTGACCCAGCCCCTTCGAACACAACGAATTCGACTAATATCCGCTCATAGCAGCTCAACAGTGACAGCTGGCGAAAAATGGTCAATTAGCACTAATAAGAAGTTGACCACGCGCTTTCTAACGATCCATAGATGAACCGCGTACGAAATGCATAAGTCCCTCACGGGGTGGAACAAAACGCGATTTTGCTGTTTTGCCCGTAAAATTCAACTTCTGTCGAAAGAAGTCTGCTACAGTTTCTTTGTGTGAGAACGTCCAGTGGCAGAGTTGTGGCTACATAATTCCCCTATCTAACGGTCCATAGACGGATTGCGGGCGACATCCCCATCTACCTAAAATGTTTGCTGAAAGTGACCCACCCCTCATAAAACGCCGATTTCGACAGATTTCGCTTAATAGCTGCCTCAGCCTTGAGAGCTAGCAAAAAGTTCAATTATCACTATTGGGAAGTCGACAATGCGCTTTCCATCAAGCCATAGAGGAACCCTGTGCGTTACCCCTTAGTCCCCAAGGGGTGGCTCAAAACGAGATTTTGTTACATTATGCGTTGCCTTTCATATCTACGTTGCAGGTAATCGTAGATAATCAAATTTGGTATGTGGGTTGAACATAGCAAGTCTCAGCCTACGGATAACAAACCGTCCCTGAAATGGGCGTGGTCACTGTCACGTGACCTCTTTAACTTTTGGAAAATAAGCGATATCTAGAAAACGGTACAAGATAGCGTCATATTTTCTACTAAAGTCAACTAGGAAGTCGTATGCACTCTATCTAATGGTTATGTTGCCGATGACCTTAGGTGACCCCTAACCACCTTAAACCACCTCAATTTCTACACTTTGCGTTGCCTTATGCATCTTCGTAATTGGCGATCAAAGACTACATATTTGATGTAAAGGTTGAATGTGCAAGTCACAGCCTACGGACGACAAACCGTCCCCCATAGGGGCGCGGTCAGGTCGTGACCCATTCAAAATTTTCGGGGCTCCAGTCATATAACTGGAACGGCTGAACCTAAAGTTGTCAAATTTTGTACACAGGTAGGCTGTATCAATTCTAGCAACAGGATGACATATCACCCACAAAACGGGCGTGGTTATGGTCACGTGACGGTTTTAAAATTTTTCCGTTTGTCGTAATGCAGCGCGTCGCGCGGGTTCGTCAGCGACAGCTGAGCTACTTGTTTCTTTTTGTAGCAGACATGTTACTGAGAAAGTAAACACTTAAACACAATACCAAAATACTTTACTTTCATACTTTGCTTTATTTTCTCACCTCACCTGACTATGACTTCTCCACTACCTTGCGAAACACGAAACCCGGAAATTGCGTCTTACGTTTTGTTAAGTTTGCGGTAAAATCAATAAGTTTGATGGTATGAGTAGAAATTCAGACATTATTTTTGAAATTTTTGAATTTCGCAAGGTAGTGAAGCAACATAGTTCACATGAGGTGATAGACCCTGCTATGGTTACAGTTTCCTTGGGAATCTGTCAGTGAAAGAATTTCGAAAATCGGTCAAGATTTGCCGAAGTTCTGAATGATCAAAAGTAAAGTGTATTGTTTATTGATACAAAGTGTATATTGTTTTGGAATCGTATGATGAGGTCTGATTGTACATCGAGCCATTTCATACGTAACAGTGCTATGGCAGTTGGTTCTGTGTATAATGTCGATGTGCTGTCGATGTCTCAAACTGTGTCAAAAACGCAATTTGGTCTTCATTTACCAGTTCTGTTCATTTTAGGCCTATAGATCAGTTTGTTTATTTTACTTCAGTCTGTTGTTTTTATATTTGTATTGATGTTTTGTACTTTAGTCATTTATGTTCATTGTATTTGTGTGCTGCCTTTATATGGCGTAATACAAAATAATAATAATAATTATATACTCGTAGATCTCACTTTCTTTAACCACCAGCTGATGTCGCTCGCCTTACACCTTCGTCACTTCTACAACGCCTCGGTAATACTCCACAACAACCCGTTCAATGGTCTTCTATCTAGGACAACCAGAAAAAGCGGGAACCAGACAAAATTCATCTACTCAATCCCTTTCTTTAGGCCCTGTGGGTGCTATTCACAATGTCTTTAATTAACTTCATCTATACTATGGTCCATATCATCCTACATATGTCTACTCCCACACTTCATATACTTCTCATCTACTCATCAAACATATCCATACCATCTTGACCTACTACTTCGCTGCAGCACGAAATCGTACCGTAGAAAGAGAGATTATCTGTTACTTTAACGTCACGCATCTATCTAATCATTTTCATCTCAGCCTGATGAAGTGCACACATGTACAAAATATACACAGTGATAAAAAACGCCAAAATTCGAGATGAATTGGTATATTGTTAACGTAAACATATCTGTCATCATTATTTTCACGTAACAGTCCTACACTGCAGTTCAAACGAGTTTATGGGGATGAGAACAGCAGGTCAGGCCTAACGTACTCTTAATGACTACATCACGATTAAAAAATGAACTGGACAATTTGTAGAACACTTCTTGTACTGTGAGGCTGCTAAAAATCCGATTTGTCGCTTACTGTCAACAGTGCCAGTGCGTGATTAACAAGCATGTCCGTCCTCGTTATACTCTGACGGAAATGTACGCTGGCCGCGTCGCCTGCTGCCCCCTGATGAGTCACGTTGAGTATGCGCCGCACGCTGTATTAAGCTTTGAAAAAAGATGGGAAAGACAGACGGACGCCAGACCGTTACATTACGTTTATCGCTACTCGATAGATACGGCCAACGTAAAAACTGGAAAAGTATTCAATACAGTATATGTACAACAATGGACTGCCAGCTAGCAGTCTACGAACGTCTGTGTGCCTTGTATCTTACTGTATCAGTCAGCAAAATTAAAATACAAAAACGACCAACACTGGAGGCTGCAGATGATAACGCTGATAGCAGAGCACTTATGTGGCAACAGAATTATGTACAACGCGTTACAACTGCAACTTATGCAGATGCACACAGTCACTAATTACATATGGTAGCCTGGTATGCAGCTATGCTTCATTGTTCACAGTCTTTAACTCAGCCAATCATCTGCAAAAACATACGAAAACAGCACTATATGCAACCGTTTTACAGGATAATCACAAGCAACGGCGTTGCGATGGTGTAGGTTTCACCGTTGAGGACAACTCTGTTCTCCCCAATCCGGGATTGGGGAGAACAGAGATTACGAATATGCTAATTGGCGTTAGCAGGGGGCTATGGGCAGCAAAACTAACTTTGCTCCAACAAATCCTCCAGCTGTTAACAAGATGTGCCGGCTAACACAGGTTGACATTGACGTGCATAACGGCTGTAGAACCACTGTGTGTATCATCACAAGTAAATCAATATACTCTGAACTGCAAACACGTCTAGTGGGATCAAAGTGGACATACAGATAATAATAATAATAATAATTACAAAGTCACTTGCAAAGCGCGAAATTCGCAATAGGCAGCAAATTCGCTACGCTATATGTTAGTGTCCATTGAACAAAATGGGCTTTTAGTCTGTTCCTGAAAGTGTGCAGTGATATATCTGCAGAGCGCAGGTCGACTAGGAGACTGTTCCACACACGAGGACCATGAACAGAGAAGCTACGATCTCCGTACAGCTAGCGCCTTGTTTGCTATTTCTCTCTGCAGGGGCATGCATCGGCCAGTTTGCAAGCAACTGAGTGTAGAAAAGACTTGACTCATTATACTGTGAGATAACGTAACACACTGCAGCATCAGAAGTTCATGCCACGTAAAACTTATTTACTGCAATTTCATACTTTCGTAGTTATCTGTAACGGCGTCGGACAGCCAGTGTCGGACTATGACACTGGCATAACGTCAGGAATCTGGCTGTGGATGACGAAATGACGACGTCAGACCATTGATTCGGGTTAGTGTTTTGTGTTCGCTTCAGTGTTTTGACGTTGACGATGCGGTGAACGACAACCGGTCTGTTAAGACCCCAGAGTCTCTCTACTAGAACAGGTGGAGGAGGAGGACCCACGGATGACCCACGTTAACCTGGCAAAACAATCATTAAACGTAGTAGTAGTAGTAGCAGCAGCAGCAGTAGTAGTATTATTAGTAGTAGTTACTGGTATAAGCTGATACTTACAGCTAAACTGTTAGCCAATAAAGCTGACACCGAGAACAGATCCAGCCGAGTATCAACAGCAACAGAGAAACATTCAGCGTACAGCCTCGACACATGTAGATGTATTCCTTCTCTGGCGAGTCTGCAACGATTACAGACTTACATTAGAACTATAAAACCTAAGCATCACCAAGCCGCTGCAATACCGGCAGCATCCTTGTACCAATGTAATAAGAAACAACTACAAAGCTTGCTATACTTGTGTATTTACAGAGAAGTCTTCAAACTGACAAAACTTTATGTCTGCATGCACTGAATAGTAGCGGCCATTTTTGCAAAATAGGTAGTTAATTTGGTTCACATGTTCTATAACCAGACACTGTAATCAGTGATTGGCTAACAACCAGAAACGTGTCACATTTACAATATGCCAACAGCACAATGCTACACAAATTATCGGTCAAAAGTACCCATATACATATTAAATTTATTTTTCCCATTAGGCATGAAATAAATAATTACGCATGGATAACCCACACTGGCTGCAGTGTTCTGTTTTTGTGTTTTCCTGCTCGTAGCTCAAATTAAAATTGTGCATTTAATGCATCTTTTAATGCTTATTTTACTGAGCATGACTTCTACAGTTAGTTACAAAACTGTATTAATTCACACAACCGATCATGTAACTGGTGTATGAGTCACGTACGCGGACTAAGTGTTATTCTACATACAAACTAATCATTTTAAAAATTTACCACGACTGCTGTCAGTAATTCTAGTATCTGCAAACTACGTAAAAAGGTAAAGTTCTCCCATACTCGTTACCGAACGTTGGGCTCGGAGCTGATCCCGGTGTACAGGCATTCAGCCCGCAGGTGACTTGAAGCTATCCACCCGGCGGTAGGCTGCCATTACTTTCCGCCAGGCCTGCGGTTACCTTCCCAGTCAAAAAGCGTCACCGCCCATCGGCCGGTATCAAATTATACTGCTTAGTGACAGAGGCACATGCGTGTGAGCAGCTTGCCCAAGGCTGTTACCTGGAAGCGGACCGTCCGAGATTCGAACTCGCGACCTTTAGGATCGCGAGCGAACGCTCTACCGTTAAGCCACACTACTGGATAATATTTCGACCAGAATTATAGAAATGGTCATAATACATGCCTTCAGAGATGTCACAGTTGGAACCTGTACAAAACAGAATACATACAGACAGTTAAATGTGTTGGATAAATCAGTAATTGAACTTCACTCAATGCAACGCTCACAAATATACATGATGCAACTAACTGCTCTCAGCACAGTTTAACTTGCCATTTTTTTCATGGTCACCTCACGTTTGTCTACAAAGATCTCCTCGGGAAAATATCCGCAGGCTAATCTGAAGCATGACCTCTCGAAGGCCAAAAGTGGTAAAAATACAGAATATCAGCAGCTGGAAGTCAAAAATGCAAGTTCATTGTTTAACAAGCAATTGTGTGCTATCACACAAACAAAAATCTCGGTTTCTGTATAACATGACTTCTCTAAGTTCTCACTAATGTTACTCCAGGTTGACTGGGTCCCTGAAAACGGAACATCTTAGGATAAGTGTAGTAGGTTTCACAGCAAGAGTAAAGTAAACCAGTAGATTTGTATAGCACTTTCTACAGGCAATTACCTCTAAGGCGCTCAGGTATGGCACGTGTTAACGAGGGATCAAACAGTTTTACCTACGTTTATCCACAATTGGAAACTGGAATAAATTAGCCCCATACACAACTGACGTTTCTGCAAACTTCAAAGTCACGTGACAAAAACTAGGACAAATATCAAAAATCCGGCCGATCCAAGTTAGATATTGTGCCCTAGTTTACGAATCAGTGGTCAGTTGCCAGCTCCCATTGTAAATGGAGGAGGAAAGAGCGTTTGAAAGTGGAAGGATTTCCAACTTTCAAAGGCTCGTGACCTTGACCTTAACCTTGGATCGAGTCATACTGCATACTGTCATGCTTCACTCATCGACCTCTACCTACCTGTCAAATTTCATTGAAATCGAAGAAACTTTTTGTGGACGGACGGACGGACATTCGAGACCTAGATTATTAACTCAACTCAGAAAAGTCGACCTAAAAAGCCATGCCTGCCCCTTTACTTCCCAGCTACAGAGTGTCACTGTGGCTTAGCTGGTATTCGTTTTGTTTTCCATCTCGCAGAGGGTAGAGGGCTGAGGTGGCTTGGGTGTCTGATTACATACCAACTGTCATGCATCCCAATCCCATACTAACTGAGCATGACATAGAGTAATCCTCAACACCATCACCATCACAGACCGGACTCTGATCCAATAATGTCACATGACTGATGGGAATAGCTTGTGCCACACACACGCACACACGTGAAAATACACACCAGTCTTACGAGTTCTTGAGACGTAAGTCTTGGGTTTCAAGACCATATTTTCAAGGTAGTCTTAACGTTCGTTCACAACAGATGCGTTGCGATGCGTCGCAATGCAGTGTGAACTAGAGGATGACACGGGGACAGACGTTTGTCCATATTACCACCCCACACGGTCTGTCATCCTGACCCCGTCTCCTCCCCATGTTGTTTTTGTCCAGTCACAACTATAAGCCTACTGTACGTCACAAATGAAATATCAAATACACAACAACTTACTTGAAATCCAGAAAACATGCTATAACACGACAGGTAGTGTCACAAAGTAACGACGTAGTCTCTGATTGTTATATAACAGAGATAGTTCACAAAAATTCACAGTCATTATCGTAATGTCCAGTTGTGTAATGTCTACTTCACGCGGTGGCTTCTTAGTCCATGCAAAAAACATCAGCTTCAGGCCCAGCGAGCGGCGGGACTGAGGATGCGGACACACAGCACAGTGGGGAGGGAGTTTGGCTTTGTTGCTGGGTCGAGCCTTGTCACGGCCATCGTTGGCCGTGGCCTTGTACAGCTATTATTCCACTGCTGTGACTGACCACAGTGACCAGGCCTGACCGCACGCTGAGCGATGTGAGCGGACACGTTGCTAATGTGTCTGTAATTGTGAGACTACAATTGCAATAACGCATTTTATTGGTAGCCGCCGTCGCGTTTATGCCATTAACTCCCGCGGTGTTGCCCGTGACTTTGAAACCCATTACCGCGGTAATACCGCTCCGTTTTCTGGTGTTGTCCCCATTACCGCGGATATTACCACGGTAGCGGTTACCGTGTCATCCACTAGTGTGAACGTCTTAGATCTTTGAGTGTTGTTTGTGCAAAACTGAGTCCTGAATCCGAGCCTGATAAATGAATATGTATGCACAACATCAAAGAGTGGAAACATACGTGTGAAGAGTATGTTGTGCCTCACCTAAGACGAACTCCAGTGTTGGGTGGCTCTGAAGACCGTCACCGCCACGGCTGTAACCGAACACGCGCACCTCGTACATCACCTGCTGCTTCAGACCACTCAGAACGTAGCGGATCGCTTTGCCGACGTCAATGTTGTGTGCCACGTAGATATTCTCACCGCGCAACCACCAACGCACCTATGCAAATTAGTATAACACGTGACCTCTCGCCGTAATCGCTTAACATACAACAAAAACCGGCGATTCCAACACAGACATATAAAGTACAGCATCAATCAGTGGTTAAAGTGGCGTGGGACGCAGACCCCCCACCTCAAATATATGGCAGAATGCGTTCCCCCACGTCAGGTATCCCAACGGACGCACGGGGACGTTAACGGGAACGCGTGACACAACGCAAAAGTCATCAATAACTGAAGTTGAATGCTCAACTAAGTCGACTGTAATGATGTCTGATAACAAAGTGTAACGGAACGTATTTGTAAATTTTCATATTTTATCCGGGGCCCTATTTTACAGCTAAGGTCCCGCAACTGCTGACGGGGGCCCAAACTGTAAATCACAGTACCCCCACCCCCACTTTTTCACTTTAACCACTGGCATCAGTAAACTTAAAAAATAAACAAGATGCTTTTGACAGCATAACAACATGAAATACCAAACAAAGCACTTACAAAATTCATTGCTCTTATAATATATCACTGTATGTACGACGAGACAAAAGCAAAGTGGAAGACGTATACTAACTATATATCCTTCGAGCGGTTCTTCCCTTATAGTTGTGTAAACGCCTCTGTATTCAAGCAAAACCGACTGATAATCAACGAAGGACACTCGCACATCCTGCGGTGCTTCCATTGGTGCTGCAACATCATCATTTAACCAGTCAAATTATCAAAGTGTATAACGAAGCCATTAAACCGAGGGTGCGCTACTGTTACTGATCAAAACAGTATCTGTAGTTTACACCCCTGTCTGCCGAACAAGACAAGTTGCAAATATCAAATTTCGCCCCACCCCCATACCGCGAACTGGCGAACTCGACGAAAAATCATCTTTGATTCTGACAACTGGCCGCATTGTGTGAAAATATGACGACGTCGTCCACAAAACCGAAAGTACCGGTACATAACGTATTGCACTATCATCAGAGGAAGACCAAGCCTCGGCTAACACGTACAGAAAATTTCGTGAAGTTTAGACATGCGGTTTTCAAGAAATGCGAGCGGAGAGACAGACAGATACATAACAGACACACTGATTGTAACACTAATTGTAACGCTTTGCAACCCTGTCGGGGACTAAGTTAAAAGACAAACATGACGTAACTCGATGACCCACCCCACCCCCGTGAAAAATACGCCACCCTGCGATGCGGCCTTTCGTCAAAATTTACAATTGATTTTAAAAGTGGTATAGCAGTTGCCGTACCGTTGTTGCTGATGGCGCCGCATGGGAAATGCCAGTTTGC
>Ga0209363_1001836_pt1 | contig 10628 bp, 8 predicted proteins | sample WorMetexBAHAMAS3_FD_187385 | JGI IMG/M metagenome (GOLD analysis project Ga0209363, IMG submission 187385) | Marine gutless worms symbiont microbial communities from Max Planck institute for Marine Microbiology, Germany - Inanidrilus exumae... | ecosystem: Host-associated > Annelida > Digestive... | reverse complement strand
ATGTGAAACTATTTTCTTAATTTTCTGGGTAGCATGCCCCCACACCCTCGTAGTGGTGCTTCCGCCTTTAATGATCATATGTTTGTATTGTAAGCATCTCCCGCCAGCCAATCCCGAATTCGTCCCTGCAGCCCTTTAACTTGCACATAAACAGCGCATTAGAGGCTTTGCGTTTATGCGCTATATAAATCCACGATTGATTGACATTGACATAAACGTCAGCGACAAGGGATCATCATCAGCTAGTTAATAAATATTTACTTTCAGGCCTCATCGCAGCAATAGCAAGATGCAGCCTAATGCTACAGACGGAGTAGCGTTGTCTGTCTGTGTGTCTGTCTGTCTGTTTTTCACGTGTGTGAGTCCTGCAAAAACGGCTGAACCGATCGAGATGCCGATTGGAGGGTAGACTCTGGTGGACTCAAGGAACCACGTGTCAGATGGGGATCCATATCTCTCACCAAAAGAAGCAATTTTGGGGTTGTCCGGCGCATAGAAAAGCATTGTGAGTCACTGCTGCGGTGTATGCAGCCAAAAATCAATGACAGCATCAGCGCGACTGCTGCAACCGACTGCATTGCTCCAGACAGGTCGGTGTCACATTAACTTTTCTTCATGAAAAATCCATCCCCTGCGATGCGGCCTCTAGCCACTTGTTTATATTGGTCAAAACAGAAACAACTTTCCTGACACAGTGCAACGTAACGTGCCGTTGCCGTCAGTAATCGGGTGAAAATTACTGTGCGTCGCTGACCTCGCCAATTTTGAAGTCCCAGTGGTTTTCGAAAGGGACATTGCACATGAAGAATGCGTATTTGTCCACGCGGAAGAGGAGCGTGCGCAGCGGCGGCAGATAGGCGCAGTAGAAGGCTGCAATCAGCAGAATGACGCCGGCGATATCGCGAGGTATCTTCCTCAGCTTCTGCTTGATTGCGTCACCTCTGTGGGACGATATGCGAGCGACGCTGCGGTACGCGTCGGTGGCCACGAAGTACAGCATCCAGGCCGCCGTCGCCTGCGACATCCCGAAGAACGTCGTGTAGTAGTTCTTTAACTGTGCACACGTAATACAAACAAGATTTCAGCAGGAGATGAGATAGCGAACGTAAACCTTTTTACGATGATATCGCACACGTGATTCGAAATACCAAAAAAGAAAACCTACTTAGTTTAGCAAATTAAACGATAGCTATAGGCAAGTACTGCGCATTAATTAAGTCCTGCTATATGCAACAGGTGATTCCTCGGGCTCACCTGAGTCGTCTACGCAAACGGCATCTCGATCGCTTCACTTGTTTTTGCAAGCTTACTCGGTGACAGACCAACAGACCACGTTATTCGTTCTTTAACGATAAGCGGAGCGCACAGTGGAGAAGCGAAATTCTGTTATTGTTATTGTCTACGGCTACAACAAGTATTTATTGGAGCAGTCGACTCGACAGATCGGATCAACTTCGGCAATCAGCAGCTATATTCAGCTGCAGCCTGTAAGACTAGACGGGTTGCAGTGTATGTGGAGACACACTACAATATAGCCTCGAAGAGAGCGTTTCCCACCGGCGTATTCGACAGGTGACAGTTTGTGTTATTTTATTTATGCTTATTTTAATGTAAATATACTTATGTAAATTATTTATTAGAAATAAAAAAACCTAAACTAAAACTGCATAGGCGCCTGTGGGATTCGAACCCGAGACCCTTGCGAAGGCTTGCGGTAGCGACGTACCATACAGTACACATCCAAACTGTCCGCTGGTATTATGATGTAGGCTGTAGCCTACATATACCTTATTATAGATAGTCCAAATTGTCAATTCCTGTTGTAGTTCATTTTGCAACTAATGTCGATATAGTTAGTCACAAATACAATAATACGAAATTGAAGTATGTCCGACTTTACGGTAAATAAGTAATTTTAAAAGGTGTCGGTGCTCCGTAGCGGAATTAGACACAATGTCATGTGACTATGTTGTCGATACAATAAGTATGTAACAAGTCGCGTTGACTCAATGAAATAACGCAAAATAAGGGCCTTTACGTCGTTCAAGGTCATTCACGGTCACCGATTTTGGTACCAATCGAAAGCTCATACACGACTTCCTATTAGTGATTAATACTAACTTAGCTCTTATCTTGCACCGTTTCTAAGATATGGCCTACGAAAGCTCCAAAATAGCTATATTTGGCTACCCCTCTTGCGTTTAAACCACCCAACGGAGGGGTTTCCCTGGGTCAATCTCCAAAAAATTTTCCACGGATGTTAATGGATTGCCAGTGTACCAAATGGCGTAGAACAATTGCCGAAAATTTCAACCGGCTAAGTAGGGTGCAGCCGGTGCACGAAAGTTACAGACGACAGACAGACGGACGGGCGATATCATGTAGCGAACGTGAACGTGAGTTCACGTTCACTAAAAACAGGAAACCTACGTCACTCGTAGTGTAGGAGCTAAAGACTACATTCAGAAGAATTGTGCACTTAGCGATAAAAGCAACAAAATAATGCAAGTGCAGTTCTGTATACCAAATGCAGTAGGCTAAATACATGTAAATATTGGGGGCACTTGGAAAATTTAAATTTTATATGTGCAAAGGTCAGTTGAAGGTCAGAGGTCACTTAGTGCAATTTTGTTTTAGAAAAAAAGACAATAACTCTAAAAATCAGTTTTGTGTCACTTAAACTTACGATAAGCAGAATATGTTCCTGATCACTTCCAAAATTTAATTAACTCTTCTCTAATCCGCAGTTTAGGCCTACTTAGTGCAAACTTCGTGAAAACAACCCATGACTCTTTGAGTGATTCTGGTCACAAACAAACAAACAAAAAAACAAATAAACAAACGGGGGAATTGATAAAAACATTGCATCTGCAACTGTAGCGAAGTAACAGCGTGTAACCTCGAGATCGTGGTGTTTGTCGAGACGCAATCTTCGCTCGTGTCCGCGCAGCTGCAAGAAACCGACATAGCCGGCAAGAAACTGATGTGTTCAGTTTCGATAGTCGACTCAGCATGCGACCGGCCGTTTCGACGACGAAGCCGGCAAGAAACAGGTTCTCGGCGGCGAAGAAGATGCAGTGAAGCGCCCGTGACATGCGACGCATGTGTCTTTCCCGACAAGTGGCCGTCATCGCGACCGTGTTGAGCAGGATGCCCAGTACCGCCAGCGTCGTCAGCAGGTAGGTCTCCGACACGTGCTCGAAGTCGTCGTACAACTCGCCGAACTGCTCGATATAGCTGGTACGATTCAGTTCGGCGCCGGCCATCCCCGCGTCGTCGATCGAGGCCGTCGTTGTGTTCTGCAGCTCGGCGGTTGTCCAGTGGTCAGCCGAGCGCGAGCTGACCGCCGTCACGTTCATTATTGTCTCTGACGACATGTTGCCTCCGTATCCGTACGTTACGTTCAGCCAGTCTGAAACGCGCATTCTACGCGTATCGTTTGATCCATAAAGAAATAATTATAACTAACTCTTTCCACGGTGGCGTGGTGATGCCTCGAGAGGCCAAGGTTCATCAGTAAGGTCGGGGCACTAGTTAAGCCTATAGTACAAAAAGCTCCGCTATCGCAGAGGGACGACGCGACGCGCTACGTTAATAGTAAGTTTATGCTATGTTCACGAGGAATGGGAATTTTCAACAGCAAAAGTGAAGTTCAACGTCATTCAGTGGCATTGGCAATGGTGCCATTCGATTTCCTATTAGTCTTTCATTGCAACCATATGTCTCTATCTTGCATCATTTCCGAGATATTAGGCCTATCGCTTATTTCCAAACATTTACAGAGGTCACGTAACTCCAAACACGTCCGTTTTGGGCAATATATCATCCATGCGCTAGTACTCCTGTGTATCAATCAGCACACGAAATTTGAGGTGCATAGCTTCAATTCCAAATATATGATGAGGGGCAAAATTTAAAAAACGGGTCACATGACCCTGATCACGCCCATTAGGGGTAGTCTGTCATCGCAAAGCTAGCATGCATTTGATATATTTTACCTACGTACAAAATTTGGCGTCTCACGCTTCAGCCGTTCTGGACAAAATGACTGCGGGCATCGAAATTGAAAACGGGTCCTGTGACCCTGTAACCATGCCCCTTTCAGGTAATTTATCATCCTAGGTTAGGATTCGATACAGACCACCTTTGTGCAAAATTTGGCGATTCTAGCTTTAGCCGTTCCAGAGATATCACGGGAGGGCCGAAATTTAAAGTGGGTCACGTGACCTGACCACGCCCCTTTTAAGGGTAATTTGTCATTCATTTTTATGCTGGGACTTGACATAGGCTAGCCTACTTGTGTACAAAATTTGACCACTGTAGCTTCATCCGTCCTAGAGATATGGTTGGTGCCCACCAAAATTTAAATGGTTCACGTGACCTAACCACGCCTCTTTGCAGGATGGTTTGTGATCCGCGGGCTAGCACTTGCTACGATCAACCTTACCTGTCTACCAAATTTGAGATCCCTATCTCCACCCACTAAGAAAGTATGAAAGGCGATGCAAAATATCGAAAATGGGATGGTTTGGGGGCAGATAGAGGTCACTCAAAGTCACGGAAAATAGCACTAATCAATATAGAGCGCATACCAGTTCCTATTAGCGTTCCATGGCAAGTTTTATGTCCCTATCTTGCACAGTTTCTAAGATATAGCGAGATATTGGTCGAAATTCACTAATCTGAACCTACCCCACCTGTATTTGGCGCCCCAGTTGGGGGTGATCTCGTCGGAATTTCGCCGAGATCTTTAGAAACAGAAAACTAGAGTCCCTGGGGCCTGGACCATCGTGCGGCGTTAATTTGCTTGATCTACGTTTAGCCGTTTTGATACAATACCGGCGTGTGACGGACGGACGGACACACGAAGACAGCATATACCGCGCTAGCATAGCGTCGCGCGGTGAAAATTCAAAACGTCTCTTAGAATTGCGTATACGACGTCACTAGAAATCCACGCTGTTCATGTTCCAGTCAAAATGTAGGAAGTTCACGTACTTTGTCGTTTAGTGAGTTTTTGTTGGCCAATTTTACGCTGGTCGCGTCTAGCCGTAAGAGCGATGTAACGGTCTGGCGTCCGTCCATCCGTCCGTCCGTCTGTCCTGTCTTTTTTCCAACCTTAATACAGCGCGCGGCGCATACTCACCGTAACTTACCACGGGTAGCATGCGACGCCGCCAGCGTACATTTCGGCCCGACAATATGGAGGACCGACATACATGCTTCTCTGGTGTCGCCGGGGCGATGGAGCCAAAGTAACGCAATCGACACCAGACGACGTATATTTTGAAGGACTAGGAATGGAGTCCTGCATGGGGATCGGGATGACGTTTAAGGTGCGCCTTAAAATGTATCTCACCTGCTGTTGTCTGTAGCACGGTGTCATTGATGACGGTCATGTTCGTCGTACTCTCGTCAACAACCAAGTCAAACGGTGTTCCAGTCCCGTTGTAATCGCTCCTCATATCGCTCACGTTCAGGTAAATTCCATCGTCTCCATCAAAACTCGGATCTGTAAAATTCGACGAAGTTTTGTTAGCAACAATGCAGCTAAATTCAAAACGAAAGTTTTATTGCTTCTGAAGTAAAAGATCAAATGACTTTGAACCGAGTTAATGCAAATGCAAAATGTAGCACATTTTGCTAATGCAAAGTGTTGCACGTTTTGCAGGTATTTTGCTAAATGTAAACGTAGTTTCATTAGTTTCTGAAATTGGTTTTGTAGATCAATTGTCAGCCATCAACCAGAATGTCCGTCCACCTAATACTCGGAGTCGGGCGGAAATGCACGCTGGCTGCGTCGCGTGTTGCCCCTCGTGAGTCACGTCGAGTTTAGTATGCGCTGTGTGCCCTATTAAATAGAAAAAGACGCTTCGCACCCTATTAACGTTAGAAAAGACTCAAAAGAGACGGTACAGACAGACGGACGGACGGGCATACTCAAATTAAACCTAAATATTACACTAAACGCTGCCGGCGTAAAAAATTCCTACGTTACTGTTTATTTGTTAGTTGCACATGCGGCGTGACTAGTTTATTTATTTAGAACTCTCAAGTAAATACACGGACAGCTGAACCTTTTGTTGTCATTATACTCTTTACGAACGCACCTGCCGTTGTCTGTAGCGCGGTGTCATTGATGGCGGTCATGTTCGTCGTACTCTCATTATCAACCAAGTCAAACGGTGTTCCAGATCCGTCGTCATCGCTCGTCAACGACGTCATATCGCTCACGTTCTTCCTGTCGTCGTCTCCGTCAAAACGCAGCTCTATCATTCCACGAAGCTTTTCAGCAAGAGTGCAGCGAAATTATAAATGAAAACTTTTAATAGGCCTACTACACGAGTAACTGATCAAAAACTTGAAGCTGAGTTATTGCAAAAGATTGTATATTTTGCACGCATTTTGCTACATGCAAACGCAGTTAGTTTCATATTAAATGATGAACATTATTGTTAAGTATAGATCAGCTGATCTCAACGTTATCGAACATTTATTACTGTACTTTACGCAATTGCCGTCTGTCAATTCTGCGAATTAAACGAATATGTTATGTTATGTTATGAGTCGACCCAAAGAAAGTTCACCTAAAACTCCAAGAGTTTAAATAATTGGACTGCTGTGTCGTAATTATGTTTGTATAGCTTTGTTTAACGTTCATTTGAGGTAATGTGAATAATAAGTGGCCACCCGTAATCCTCTCTCATCATTCATCTTCTGTAGGATCGATTTCATGGCGTTCATATGTTCATATGTACGGTACCTGTTGCTGAAGTCACTGGTATTGATGTCAATGTCTGATCGGCGAACGTTACATGGTTACTCGTCGTAATAACACTTGCACCATCCTCGGTGTCAGTATTAACTGCAGCGGTTGAGTGGAAGAATTTGTCGACAGAAATCGAAGCCGGTGAGTTCGTGTGCTGAGGCAATTCGGTGTTTGTCAAGATCTTGCTGAAACTTGTCAGATTGTCGACGACTTCTATCGGATTCTGCGTTGTCGCTTCCCTCTCTCGACCAACTGCCAACAGATCTCCATCTCTCCACGGCGGCACCGCGCTCGCATTCTTGCAAATATCATTCATTGAATCCATTCTTCTGTAGATCGACACCAACAATACGGCCTATCTCTGTTGGTGTCCGATGGATTCTGCCTTCGGCTGAGAGGTTGACGAGTCATTTATAAGTCCGATATGGCGGCGTCCAATTTACTTTAGTGTTATTTCCCAGTAGGAATCGATGACGTGCGGCACGCATCAACAAACGCAGTCGCCAGTGTAAACAGTCCATAATATGTATGGAGGTCTACGTTAACAGTCGACTGCTGACAACGCTCACCTATCTAACTATCGGAAGAGTGACAACAAATAGCGCACTAATAATAATACTAGCAACAATGTAGAATGCTGCCATAGGTGCTGCATTTGTTGATAGCCATTATCAAGGCCGTTATGCCCAAATTATGTTGAAAACTTCCTCAATAGCCCATCACCGCCTAGAAGATAAGCCTATTATGTACTCATCAGCAGGCTTATACTCCTTCGCCTATACACACCCTAAAAATCAAAATTTTAGTTATATAGCTGCTTCTTGGTGGCGGCGTGGCGTAGTGGTAGCGTCGTTGGTCTAGATCAACGAAGTTAACCTACACTGAGCCCGGTTAGTATACTGGGATGGGTGACCGTGTCCGGGTTCTACCAAGGAGGCGGCACTTAATTTCGGTATGTAACCAACCACCCAGGTCGACTCAGCCTTCTATCTTCCGTGAGACAGTAAAATGAGTACCAGCCAAAGGGTGGTGATGTTCTGCGGCTGGGGAGTAAAGGTAGCCAATTTGTAATTTGCAGGTAAAACTGTGTGATCCATGTTTGAGCGCATTTGAGGCGCTTTGCGTAAAAATGCCCTATACAAATCGACGTATACTTTACTTTACTTTACTTTACTTCTTACGCTTTCGTCACTTTTCGTGCATATTGAAGCTATATTGTGATGAGACTTAAGCTATTTTTTTCAAAATTTAAAAAATTCGTTGAGTTCGTGACATAAACCAGATGGTGTGGCTAGGGGGCGAATGGAGGCAGCTAGGGCCGAGGCAGCCGTCTACGGGGTTGCCCCCTCGTCTCCCCGTGGATCCGCCCCTGACCTAAACGTAAAGTTAGCTGATTCCGTTCGGTTCGCTTTTCACGCGCAGACCACTACACCTATAGGCTATACTATGATCTGTAATATAATAATATAATATATGATATATCATACTCACCTTGTGTGGCCTCGCCAACCAGAAAACCCCGCGGGGAGGCCTAGGGCTTGGCGGACTAGTCCATGAAGAAGCCCAATCTTGTTTCCCTTATTTTGCTTAACCACCCTTTAAACGCATTGATGCTGAAGCACCAACTGCCCGCTGGTCCAGCTGATTCCATCTATTAATAATTTCTCTGTTTGAAAAAAATACTTACAGCAATCCCGTGTGCACCGAAATTTAGCAAGTTTCCAAGAATGTCCTCTAGTACCCCTATTATTATCATCTAAAGTGAAGAGCTCATTTAGCTTGAGCCTCGACAGCCCATTACACATCTTTAAAACCTCGATGAGGTCCTGCCTGTTCCTCCTCTCTTCAAGTGGTCATAGCCCTAAGCAGTGTAATCTTTCTTCATACGACTTTCCTTCCATATTTTTAATCATTTTGTGAAACTAGAGTTTTGTACAAACTCAGCATTACCATCATCATTGAATCTAATTGTTCTCTTAATCATACCCAGAACTCTAGTGGCCTTATTAAAGGCATACAAACAGCATTTCATATCAGATGATACCCAAACATCTAAATCCTTTTCATAACTTACTTTTTCACCTTCCATATAGTAGTTACTGCTAATGCTACTATTCGAGTTTCCTACGTGCATGACCTTGCATTTGTCTACATTAAATTCCATTTGCCATTTCTTTGCCCATTTATCAAGATCAGCTTGCAACTGGCAACAATCTGTACTGTTCCTAACCTCCTTGAATATCATAGTATCATCAGAAAACTTTAGGATGTTACTAGTAATATCTTCATCCAGATCATTAATAAATATCAGGAACAACAAAAGGGTCCTAAAACAGACCCCTGCGGAACCCCACTGCATACTGAAATCCAACTTGACCATTTACCCGTGATACATACCCTTTGTTTCCTATTTCTCATAATATAATATAATTAGGCATTCGTCACGAATGATCCCAGTATATTAGGCCGACCGTAATAACGGTTTGGTTTATTCTGCGAGTTTATACGAAGCCGGCATAGAGGCATGCGCTTGTAAATCTGTCTAGGTCTACGTCTACATGATCGGCTTATAAGTTAGTTTGTTACATTAGACATAAAGTGGAATTTCAATAAGCTTCAGCTTACTTTTCGTCTTATAGCTACTTGCTTTGTATGTCTGTCTTTGTTATCTTTTATTCGTTATATCATTGCTAGTTATTTAATGATTCCATTTACTTATTTACGAGATGTTTATTGGGTGCGGAGTTTTTTTCCAGGAAACGTTTTGATTTCGTTGTTTCTACATCCGGTTCTGTAAAATGGCGGAGGTGAAGACTTTGGTTCGAGATTTTAGTCGAGTTATTATAACGTTGGACAATATTCTCATTCCAGAAGAGAAGCTAACCGCAACTCCATCGATGCTTGATGGTTTGAGCTCTGAGACAGAAACAGATTTGCGGATATTAGGGTGTGAATTAATACAAACGTCTGGCATTTTGCTAAAACTGCCTCAGGTATGTTATGCCAACATGGCGGCCAGATCTTACGCGTAAATTGCGTTTGACATGGTAATGATGAAACCGTTTCGGAGTAGTATTTGTAGGTAACAACTAGCTAATCCTTAAAAGGGATGTGACTGCGTACTTCAGCGATTCATTTAGTTCTGAATTTTCTTATGCCGAATGCTTTTGTTGTCTGTTGATTTCGCGACTTTTCTTTGTTTTGTTGCTTTTTATTACTTCGTAGAGATGCCATCTGTTATTGTTGTGTGTTTTTCGCTGACCCCAGAGATACCTAATTGATAAGAATTATGTTGTATTCTAAGACCAGGCATGATAACTGCGGATAAATGGTTATTGCATTGGCCTATCTGTGGTCTTGCTGGCACTGTCAGCCGAATTATGGACACTTCGCCTACGGGACACTTCACCTACTGGACAGTTCGTCTACTGTTTGGTCAATTCGCCTACTGGACACTGGACCTAGACTGTCCCTGCTGTTCCGGTTGTTTGCAAGTGGGGAAGCGGACATGTGGGGAAGGGCGGGCGGTGTCACTGACTCGATTTGCTCTGCGTTTGTGCGGGATCAGATGACGTGGCATTTAAATGATATCGCTGCTCTGTAGAATAGTGAGGGGCATCTTTCAGGAACCTGCGCTCAGAAAGACAACTAAGAACACGGCCTTGTCTAAAACATGCCGGGACAGTCGCGACGCTGTACTAAGTGAGACCGTCGTCCAGTGAGCAATAATTACCACAATCCAAGCCGGGAGGACGTTGCTGCGTCGTTGAAGCCGGGACAACAGACAGCCATCTGTCCAGCACCAGATTCTTTTTAGAACTATCTGAAGACGCGCTAATTCGTGCGGTCTCTATAAAGG
>Ga0209363_1001835_pt1 | contig 10628 bp, 7 predicted proteins | sample WorMetexBAHAMAS3_FD_187385 | JGI IMG/M metagenome (GOLD analysis project Ga0209363, IMG submission 187385) | Marine gutless worms symbiont microbial communities from Max Planck institute for Marine Microbiology, Germany - Inanidrilus exumae... | ecosystem: Host-associated > Annelida > Digestive... | reverse complement strand
GGGAGGAAGAAGTGAAACTAAGGGGGGTAGGATTTGTGAAAGAGGTAGGTTTTAAGCCGGGAGTAAAAGAGGGATGGAGTTATAGATGTACAAAGTGGTAAATCAGAAGAGGAAGAAGTGATGGGTGAAGGAATAGGTGAGTAGGAGATGGAGGAACTGGTGCCAGAATGAGTGATGAAGATGGTGTATGTGTGTGTACACACAAGGATGAGAGAGGATGAGGTGTTGCAGTGATGAGGAGATTGTCGGCTGAACAGTACACAGTCGTGGAGCTCGTTTCTGGCTGACACAGACGCCGCTGTCTGTGACGACCATGAACAGACGGTCAAACTCGAAGCCTCGGGCATTCAGACGACATTCAGACACCTGGACCAGATACCAACAACTTCACATGATCTGATAGAACGTCTTAGTCATAGCTGATGACAAGATAACATGACAGCACGAGAAATGTTCAGCATGCTTTAAACAGCTGACAAGCTGCCATAACCAGCTTCATCCTAGCAAGCTACAAAGACATTTCAGACTCCATTGAGAACTCTAACCGTATTTTAGCTTAATTCATTGTTTTTTATTTTAATTGTATTTTAGTTTGTATGGGACTGGTCGGCGCTAGCCGTAAGTCGCCTTGTTCAGTTATTATTATTATGATAAGAGTGCAAAGTAACTGTTTGATCATATGTGCCTTAGAAATACCTTTACTTACTTACTTACATACTTACTACAGAGTACGGAGACAGTGGAGGTAACTACGTTGAGAACTCTAGCATCTCGTCTCTAGTCTGAGTTTTGCTGGTTGCCATCATTATCATACATGCAGTGCAAACTTGGCTAATATCATAGCGGGACCTATCAGCTTAGTTTATTAGACAAATGCACACTTAGTGTTAGTTGGCTTCCAACCCTCAAACCAAGCCAGCCGACTTGGGCTATAAGTTCACACCCAGCATCATCATTTATTATTATTATTACATAGCCGGAAGGCTGATACTCATTTCAATGTCCCACAGTGGGTGGAAGGCTGAGTCGACCAAGACATTGCAGTAACGGTGTGCAGCCATACTGAAGGCTGTCTATAACAGTGGATGTCACGACACACCAAACTGCCAATGATGGGATTCAATCCTTGTATTCTTCACTCTACAGTGAACCACGTTACTGCGACCAGATGAAGCTAGCATTTAAATGACCAACATCAAAGTAACACAGCAGAATGCCAAGGAACAGTTTAGTTTACCTGGACACCAGCACACGACTTGACAGGATAGATAAAGATTTTGACCAACTGCAGAACATCAGTGACGATAGTCGATGACTTCCTCGCTGCCGAATCTTTACACATTTCATCATCATCGGCGACGGCATCAGAGATGAACTTGTCTGCTGGCATGTGATAGTCACCATTACAGACACTGGCAGTGGCAGTCTCACAGACAACTGGAGAGATACTGTTAGACATACTGGCAGCCATACTCCCAGACATACTGACAGAGATACTGTCAGCAACATCGTAGGAGACACTGTTACAGACACTGGAAGCCACACTTCCAGACACACTGGCAGTGACACTTTGAGCCACACTGGAAGCAGTGACGTCAGCATTTTCCAGAAAACATTCGTAGACAAATCGTAGAAACTGTTGCGCATCTTCGAGCATTGAACTGTAACCGAACGAGATGCGAACTGAACCGGTTGGTCGCCCGTCAATCAAATCCATCGCATCACCGCACACGTGACCAGCCTGGCAGACACCACCATCAGCAGCTCATGAGATTGTCACCGCACTCCTGACCTTCACTTTGTCAAATATTTACTGAGTTTCAATATGCTTTCATCAGCAGACTCTCCGTTAAATGTGTAAACTAAATAAAGTAACTAGATGAAAAGTACTCTGAGAGAGTACAAATCGCCGTGAAAGCGTTTTTGTCGCCAACACTTGCCACACATACTATTTTGCGGCCCGCTAAACAATCGCCAGTTTACTGAGTTTTTTGACTGTTACTTCCACATCCCTCTACCAATTGTAACGAAACACGAACTTGGTCTTCCCTTTTTCCCCTAGGAACTTCACATAAAATTTGGTGCAAATCCGTCCACTATTTTGTAGTTATCGTGGTCACAGACAGACAGACAGACAGACAGACACACAAACCAACGCCGGTAAAAACATATTCCCTCGCTTTTGCAGGGATAATAATTAGAAACCTCAGCACATTAAATACCGGTTTCAGACTGTTACTACTTTACAGACATTAATTTTGTAGAAGGTAATGTAGTAAGATATGGTGGAGTCTTTAACAATAACTTTACTACAACTTCACTGTCCGTCCATTTCGTCAGAATATATCAAGGGGAGGTGCAAATAAGCAACATTGTACAACAGTAGATACCTCAAAATTACTGATGATCCGGTCAGCGGACAGTTTGAGATGGCGCTGGCAGGCGCCCATGTTACAGAAGCAGCCAGTGCGCAGCTGAATGCCATACAATGACGCCATTCTTTCCACCTGCACAGTAAGTAAGTAACAATGTGTAAACGTCATTGGTGGTTTGTTAGTGTCTGTGTCAGGACGGGTGTCTGGCCTGTCAGACCACACCTTCCAAAGGCTGTCTACCACAAAAGCAATTTAAACGGGCAGTAAGTCCAGAACTAAAGGCACATAACCACCATTTCACAGCACCAAAAGACAGATATTGCAGTTGACCACAATGACAAAAGTGGCATTTTGTAGTTAGCACTTTCTGTACACAGAATGCCAGCCACCAAAGGGACCTCGATGTTGATCAGACATAACTACCAGAGTGACGTGGACATTTGTCAATCCACCAGTCCCACATACAACAGTCTGATCCATCAACAACTTGTCTTACACCTCCGTTTACCATCTCCGTTTGACAGACGTTTTCCACGTGCACGTGGATGGCCGATTCCTCTTGGTTTTCTCCTCAAACCTCTGGCACAGGTTTTGTAAGTGGCTGAATGTACTTCCTGTAACTCAACCAACAGTGTCAAATCTCCAAAGGAAATAACCACAACCAGTAGCCTGGCGTGGCCTCATCACGACTACTATAAATGCTATTATTCTTGTGTGAAACAACAACGATGGCTGGCACTTATGGTGGGAGAAGCCATGTCAAGTGCCAGCCACACGAGACGCAGGCTAGCTCACGTCTGCAGCTAGCCACAACAATGGTGGGCGAGTGCATTCATCATCATGAGGGGTGACAGGTTGGACGGCAAGTGCAACGAGAACAAGCACATAGCATGATAATTGAGAAAGGCAAGAGAGAACGTGCAGCATGATAATTATATGTGAACAGTGCACACTCAATGGCATAATGGGTAGAGCATTGGACTTGAGATCAACAGGTCGTGGGTTCAAATCCTACTCAGGGCAAAAGCTGCTTAACAATCTTGGGCAAGTTGTTCACACTCATGTGCCTCTGTCACCTTGGAAGGTAACCGCAGGCCTGGCGGAAAGTAATGGCAGCCTACCGCCGGGTGGATGACTTGTAGTCACCTGCAGGTTGACTGCCTGTACACTGGGATCAGCTCCGGGTCCAACGCTCGGTAACAAGTATGGGAAGCTTTTCGCTTTTACCTTTTATTGCACAATCCCGGACATTTCCTTCATCTACAACAGGACTCCGCATAGAAAAACAGTTGCTTTCTCTGACGACAGTACTTTATACAAGTATCAAGGAACAGCTTGTGTATCAAATGAACAAGACCAACCTGCGTGAATCCAATATAAGTTCCATCCGATCGCAGCAAGTTGAAATTAACAATCGGTCCTTGAGTCTTTGACGACTGGAAATCGACCTCTCTATGGTACAACTCCGCCAGATGTCGGCCATTACTGTGTCGCCATGACGACAGCCGAGTGTAAACAAGCCGAGCTATCTCGTAACTGTGACTGGATATCTCAACTGGGCTGCCTGTTGCATGCATACATCTGCATTTAATTAACATAATCTATGCATCATTTGCATCATATCAGTAAAGTTACCTCAGTTAGCATAAACAGTGGAAAAAACTTTGCTGAGTGCTAAAAATAGACGTTGTTTGTTTACATTTGTTTTGCATGACGGAAAGTTTGGTTTTTGACGGTGAGAAATAATACACTTCAAAGTTATTACATAACATTCACACTGAGTTTTAAAAAGTGTTGATTAGTTAACTTCGTGTCTGCTGACATTTTTGTTTTTGTTTACATCAATCACCAAAGGAATGTCTATTTTTAGAACTCTGCTGCTTCTGCTGTTTTCCGTCCAGTGATTAATTCGCCGACTTCGTTGCCGTCAGCAAAATAAATGCTGGCAGTTTGGACATGCCTTAAGTGTTGTAGACGATAGACCACATTTCTTACATAATCTGCCATTATCTTCCCAGTTTTTACTCAACTAAAATGAATAAAAAATAATGATAAAATAAATTAATGTAACAATGTAACTCAATAGTGCTTATCACAACGGTGCAGAGAAATAGCAAACTGACCAGGAATATCATATAACGTGTCAAATCCGTGCTTCACAGCCAATATTTCCAGAAACGGCAACGTTCCATCCTCAAATCTACACGCAGACAAACCTGAATCTCAGAAAGCGCTAAACAATAATGACAAGTATATTATGTCCATGACCAACAGCAGTTCTCCACAGATCTAGTCTACTGATACACGACGTGTGAGCACAATTCAAAGTGACTCAGGTGTCAAAGTATTACCTGTGACTCAGGTGTAAAAGTGTTATCTGTGACTCAGGTGTCAAAGTATTACCTGTGACTCAGGTGTGAAAGTGTTACCTGTGACTCAGGTGTCAAAGTATTACCTGTGACTCGGGTGTTGTCTGTGAACGTGATAGTCACATGTTGCCAACGACACATCGACCGTTCCACCACCGAAATACGACCTCTCCAGTACGTGACTGCTGGAGTTTCTTACCAGCAGAGCACCTGACAATGAACGACAAAATCACAACTGCTGGGCCAGTACATTTCATTGCATTTCAATACCAAGTGTGACCTTGCAATGACCGTCTGTCAGACGACAATCAACGTTCCACATCGTCAGCAGCTGTGCTGTCCATAAACCAAGCTGGAGACCTCACTTGGCTAATGATGTTGCCGTTCAATGCTGATAGCAAACGGCTCATCAATGCATACGACGATGATAACAGCCACTACAGTAGTGTGAATAAATGACTCCTATGTCACGACTACCCGTACTACCACTATCAGTTCCAGTTTTCATTCCACAGCCTACTACAGTCAGGCCAAGTCTTCAAAAACTGACACAGCAAGTTTTAATAGGCGGGATGTCAGCCACATAACAATGATAAAATAGCAGTCAAAACAAGTCAGCAAAAAATAAATTTACCAAACAGAAAAGTCTCCAAGTTCCACATTCTGAGACAATATTTACACCCAAAGTTTGTTTGTTTCACTCCCATCCTACGCGCTCTTCACTGGCTCAGAATCACTGAATGCATCAAATACAAGCTCCTCTCACTTACCTACAAAGTTCTCACAACTACCCAACCTCCATACCTTCATAACCTCATCTCTGTTCAACGTCCTCGAAGTAATCACTCTTCATCCGTCGTTACTCTTGCTCGGCCACCATCAGAGGCCGTCATCTCATCGTCATCACTGCAGTCTTTCCGGCATCAACTAAAGACTCATCTTTTTCAACTATCGCATCCACACCTGATTCTCTGACTGCTTATCAGGCATCGTTATAGCGGCCCTTGTAGTACATTGTTATTTAGGCCACTCTAAAAATTCATGTTTACTTACTTACTTACTACGTCGAATCTATCACATGAATCACATCACGTCAGCAGAACACACACAACAAGACAGTGACGTACCGAGTCCCGTGGGAAACCCAAACATTTTGTAGAAGGACAGAGCAACAAAGTCTGGCTTGTGTTGACGTAGATCCAGCGTCGAGGTCGTCAGAAGTGCAGCAGCGTCTAACAGAACGTACCAGCGTGGTCGCATTTTGCTCTCACAACAAGAACGCATTCTGCTCTCACGGTCTGATCGACGGTGGATTGTGTCCACCCAGTCCAGTGGATACCTACACCCGGAGAAGTTGCTCTGTGCTGGATATGCAAAGAGACTATTGACTGTATAGCAGCAATGTTTCTGTGCCATTAGATGTGATGATGAACGTTTCATAGCATCTCCAGCAGCAGTAGCTGCATTGTTGACTGTGTCATGGGAATGTTTTTGTGCAACAAACTGTGAAGATGAAGGACTGACACTGGACTGCTGCAGAGACAACAAAAACGCATCCACATTGTCTGCGTGAATGCAGCAAAACTCCGCCCCATGTCGTGCAATAACACGTCGCATGCCAATCACTGACGTGTGGTTGTCGTCTGTGTATAGCAATGTGGGCTTTGTTATCGGCTCACCGTTCCACATACAGCAACTGACAGGTGGCTTTGACAGCTTGCAGACTACATCACCAACATCATCATCTTCATCCTCATCATCATCAACATCAGTCGAATTCATGCAGTTTTCAGTCTTTACATCAGACACAGCCTTCAACTCATTGTAAAGATGCTTATCTCGATGGAAAATATCCGCATCATGTGGGCATTTCGTACATCGAAATTCCTCCACGTTACTGGCCGGTGCGGTGCCATCTGCAGCCGTGACAGCACTAGTGCCATCGCAGACGATGCAACTACGTGGCTCAATGAACTTGAAGCTCTCTGCAACAAGCTTTACTGCCGCCGTACAGTTGCTTACAAACACGACGCTGTATTCGTCTGATGAACTGTTGAAATGATGCAACGTTCTGCACAGCATTCAGCAGCACACAATGAACGTTTACACCACAGCAAAGACATTTCACAAACGTTTAAACTAAACATTAGAATATAAATCATCTTCATATTCTTTCCATTACTAATACAATCAGTTCATTACAGAATAGTTACTGAATATTTCTTTCAATGAAGTCAACGTATGCATAACCCTATTTGAAAAGGTTTTATGATCTACGTTGTAATCCTAAATGCCAGGCTCTTGCCATTAAAACTTCGTGGCTGTAGCAATCGTGGTTTCTGCCTCAAATCTGGGCCTTTATCTGTATAGCATACCTTGATCTAACCAGCTCCACAAGGTCCGTGGTGCGCTGACTACATTCACTGCCACTGTGTGGGTTTCCATAAACGTTCTCACTCATGTCTCGCATTGTACGACTCAACTGCTGCTCACTGTAAAGTGATGCACCTGCGTGATCCAGGTAAGTCATGCCTACAACCACAACACACATATCCAGGTAAGTCATACCTACAACCACAGCACACATATCCAGGTAAGTCATACAACCACAACACACATATCCACGCAGTACCAGACTTGTCCAGGTAAGTCACACCTACAACCACAACACACATATCCACACAGTACCAGACTTGTCCAGGTAAGTCACACCTACAACCACAACCACAACACACATATCCAGGTAAGTCATGCCTACAACCACAGCACACATATCCACACAGTACCAGACTTGTCCAGGTAAGTCATGCCTACAACCACAACACATAATGCATCACATAGCCAGCACGGCCAACACTCGGAGACTGCAAGTGCATTTATAATCCAGGTAAGTCACACCTACAAACACACTTCAACTTTACAACACACCTCTGCAATGTCCAAACACCTCTGTAATGCCATCAATTACAATTCAGCAATGTATTTCTTAGCACTGGAGCTCTCTCAATGATACTGCCACATATTTCTATGCTATACTACAACAGATACATTGTCTTTTTGTCTGGCTGAAAAGTTTAAGTGTTGTTTGATCTGTTACTTTAGGATACAAAGACTAGTAGCTTACCAGCCAATCGACCGAAATCATCTTTTCTCATCAACGTAATCAGATAATCACGCTGTGCAAATTCGTCAGATGGAGCAGAAATCATATACATTTTCTCGCATGCCCATTAACTATAATCAACGAACACATAACACTTTGCCTGAACGTATACATACATACAAAATTATGCACTGCTGTCTAGTTATGATTCAAATTCATTCAGTTCGATCTGTTTCTAAAAAAACGTCAATTCAATTTGGTACATTCACACAAGCAGCCATGCACTTTCTGACATTTGAAACATGGCACAAACTGTACAAACGCTATCTAGATGACGACAATGGACCAGTTTAGTGAACGGCCACCAGGAATTTCGGATCGGGACATTCTATTCCAAGACTCTACCATACCCAAAATTCCTGGCAAGATTCCCATTTTTCTAGAGTATGATAGTTCAGGATTATGGAAAGGATAGTGCTAGCGGTAGATCGGCGATCTATCGTTAACGGGGGCCAAAATCGGCTTACACCAGATGACAGTATCATACAGACATCGATAAATAATATCATTGATCGTGCACTCATCTGTCTAAACTAAAGAAAAAGGGTTTATTTTGGTGTAGTATAAGAAAAGAGGGGTGTAGTCTTTTGGTAAGTAAACAAGTAATAGATTCATGGAAAATAACTAGATTAATTCGAAGGAAGTAGTGTCCGTTTTAGGTTTTTAAATTTAAATAAATTAAAATTAAATAAGAAATACGTCTGAAATAATTACTGGACCATAAATATTGATCCAATCTACCACTAGTAAAAAATGACCCACTAACGCGAGATCGCCGATCTACCGCTAGAATTATCGTTATGGAAAACTCCCATTTTTTAAATTTAGTTGCGAGTGGCAGCAATGAACATGAGCCATGCCTGCTGTTTAACCAGTTACCATAGACAAAACTATTACAGAACAAGACAGCTCTGTACAAACTGCTCTGCCAAACTGTACACAGCTAGCTACGTTTTTGTGCAATCAGTAGTCACCTGTCTCGGGGTTACAGCGTAACCCCGAGACAGGTGACTACTGATTGCACGAAAACGTAGCTAGCTGCTGGTGCTTAGAACCCAACCATATAGTCTGTCTTATTCATATTATTCATTTTTAGCCGACATGCAGTCACCCAGCTCTCACTCTTCTTCTTTCCGGAAGGTGCCAACTGAGGTCGTGCAAATAATGCACTCCGTGAAACATGGGAATCGTCTCTCACACGACTCAGCTTTTTCATGAACATAAAGCTGAGTCACGTGTGTTGCAATTTCTCATTAAAACGGTTCATGATTATACTTAATCAATAAAAATAAAAAATGTTAACCTCACAACCACATCAACTGTATTTATTTACATAGAATGACCTTCGACCCGACCGCCCTTCTTCCCGATCACGGTCAAGATTTACTATTCTTGGGTCTCGGTCAGTCACCGCACCCTAGAATAGTAAATTGTTAGCGCACCCGCAGGCCAGTGAGGTCACCGTCACACTGCAAAGATCATATAGCGCCGGACGGCGCTATAATTATCGTCTTTGATCAAAGTATGCTAGCTTCCTTGCTTTGACAGTGTCTAACAGTTCCCTCTTTAGTCCAGCTTAGTTAAGAAACCACTCATTTGTTTTTTTTCTGTAAGTAAGTAAGTAAGTAAACAGTCATTTCAACACGCACAGTTAATGAAAACGTCACATAGGCGCGCGTGGTGAAAAAGTCCAGAGTCCTACATCCACGAAAATAAAACTGTCTTCAACTGCCGCTTAAAGACGCCGAGAGTCCACAAAAACTGTCCACAAAACTCGCAGAATCTTTCTCAGCCCTTTCATCTCAAAAGCATCAAGACGTTTCTTTATTCTTTCTGAGACTTTATTCTTTCTGAGTGTCTAGCTTTCCCAGCCATACGTTGCTACAGGCCACACTACAGCGTTTTCATTAGTCGTATCTTCGTTGAAATTGGTATGCTGTGACTTTTCCATATTTTCTACAGTGATGCCCCAACCGAATGTCCCCTGTTTAACCTGGTACGGAATTCCGTCGTACACTCACCATCATCTGTAATCAGCATGGTTATAAAGGAAGGACCCTAGGTACGGGAACGTATCCAACTGAACTGTTCCAGTCAATGGTTCCAGTTGTTCGGCAAGCTATATGCCGTCGCTTGCCATTACCGTGGTCTTGTCAACGTCATTTTAATTATATTATATTTTGGAATGTCAGTTGGTACTTATTTCTTATTTTCTTTTACATTATTATATCATTAGCAGTATGTTATTATGATTAAATTAAGGTCGTGTTTGCACTGTTTGGTTAATAACCGGGTAATAAACCGGTTAGTGGCTTCTGTTAAACGGTTTGTAAACTAACCGAACGTCGCATCACTAGTTGCTAGGCGACGTAACGGTCGTTTAGGTTGTTGTGTCGTTGGATGATTTTTGTTTCTTGTTTGCTATAATGGCATTGAAAGGAAGAAGTTCAGACATAAGTATGGTTTGTCACTAATAGTTAATGGTCAATAAATCAGCCACCATCCAATCCACTTAAAATACCATAGGATGTGTTTATGTTTACGTGCGCTCCAAAGCTGACGAGATGGCCAGCCAAATCTAGCGCACGGCACAGAAACGAAAAAAGTAAGGAAAAATAAGGAAAAACTAAAGGCAGGTGATATTGATCCGGTCACCGTAAAATAGCCAACTGGCTATTGATCCGGCAACCGGAACTATAGCCATTCGGCTATTGTTCCGGC
>Ga0209363_1001834_pt1 | contig 10628 bp, 5 predicted proteins | sample WorMetexBAHAMAS3_FD_187385 | JGI IMG/M metagenome (GOLD analysis project Ga0209363, IMG submission 187385) | Marine gutless worms symbiont microbial communities from Max Planck institute for Marine Microbiology, Germany - Inanidrilus exumae... | ecosystem: Host-associated > Annelida > Digestive... | reverse complement strand
TGAACTGGCGAGTGCCAAATATTAACAGATGATTTTCTATGAAAAGTGCTATGTTTCACTGACGTGTAGCTATCGTGAAGCCGGCTGCTGTTCAGGAACTGCTACCTGGCGTGCTTGATGGCAGAGTGGTTCGATCGTGTACGTCGGAGCAGCAGGATCATTTCGGTTTGATCCAGACCGGCGGTGATGAGTTGAATGCATCTTGCTACGCATACGGCGTAGCAAACCTCGTCGACAAACAGGAAATGCTGCAGAAAGGTGACAGCGTTCGTTTCCAGTTGGCGTCGGTGCGCAGTTCTGGATTGCGCATTGCTACAAACATTGCTGCATCTCGTCGCTTCATTCGTGCACGCGTTGACGCCATCAAGGGCCAGGTATTTGCTGATTGTTAATACAGGTATTTGCTGCTGTTGCTGATTATTAATACATTTTTGCACATGACTCTGTGTCAGTCGGGTCCTCCTTCACATCTGGGCTATGATGCAGTGCAGTGTTATTTTAGTTTTTTATCCTTCCTGTCACACAAGCATCAGTGTCAAAGCACTGAAGGCAACACATTAACCCCAGCCAGTGGTGAATGCCTCGCCTCAGCCTTTCTTAGTAATATTAATATCAGTGGCCTGGCCTCAGCCTCTCTTCATGCACTGCCAGACTCGTGGCAGAAAGGCGTTGCTAGATGTCACTGACCGTCTGATGCCAGTGTCATAACTGCTAGCGTTGCAGTGTAGAAGATGGAAAGGCAATAGCATTTGTCTTTCATCGTTATTATAACTAAGCATTTTGCTGAATTGACTAATTAATTGCATTGAGGCTTAAAAGTCCCATTTGATGCAATGCAGGTTGTTTCTAAAAAAACTCGAGCAGATTAAATTTAAGATTATTTACTAATATCAGGTTGAGAAGACATATTTTTGTGGCATTGTGTATTTTGATTTGGCTGTGTTCCTATGTTGTATGTCAGAAGTGCCGTTAACCATCAGTTTGCACTCACTCAGTATGCGTTATACCTTTGCCATGCCATGCTGAAATCGGCACAGTTTTGTTACTGTCATTTGAGTTATTCTGGTTACAAACAAAAACAAACAAACAAGGATGAAAACGTTACCTTCACCGAGCTGTGATGGCATAGGAGTGTCACGTTACTGATTTCCATTAAAAGATGGCATTGATTGCTAACTGAACTGTCCTACAGTATAGTGATGATGGTTTGGTGTGTAGACAGCCTTCCTCTGCCCAGATACTGAAGATGGAAAGAAGACCTCATTTCGCTTAACGGATGTTGTAAGTGGTGGAGAAATTTCGGTTGGAGATGAGGTTGAGTACATTCTACTTCAGAGTCGACCAAACTCGAGACACATTGCAACAAGTGTTCGCAAGATCAGGTTTGTAGATTCTATGCAGCGGTTGTTTTGCAACAAACTGCGACTGGTCTTCAACACATGGCTGAACATTATTTTGGCAGATAACTCAATTTATCGTGATTGTAGAGTCACATAGGTTGCGAAGTGCAAGGTAATTTGGGGTCCGGGATTTCAAATATGTGGAAAATATTTATCCCTCCAATTCAGAAGTCACATAACTCAATTTATCTTGGTTGTTTTGACAATTCTGTGACGTCCTTGTGTTATTACGACACGAAATATTATGTTAGTGTTGTGCAGATTTGCAAAATTTAGGGGAGCTTAATTAGTAAAACAAATATGGTGGTAAAGTAACTTCACAGTTTAAAACGTTTTCTAAGGACGACAGTGCTACTTCACACAACTAAAACAGCAGAAATCAAAAAGGTTATATTAATTGGCAGCACATTCTCTTGTTATATGATAAATATGTACACTGTATAAAGACGTCAGTTTAAAGCATGGTCACTAGTAGCCATTGTCCATGTATTGTGTGAGTAGTATTTGTACACGTTTGTGACACGACGATACCTGCATGCTGGTTCTGTAGTGAACGCCAGCGTCCCGAGCACCTCATCTCTCGTCTAAAGAGTGTCGGCGACGAAGCCGGTCCCAAGATGGTGGTGGTCCGTCAGCCTCGTGGACCGGATGGCACCAAGGGCTTCAAGCTGTCACGCAGGCCTTTGAAGACGACGCCGACTTAGAACCTAACCGGCACTCAACTTACGCCTGGCCAGGCCAGGCCACCCAGCCTCTTGTTTAGCCACGCCCCCTCCTTCCTTCACTGTTCATTCGTTGAGTTGGTTTCACTGCTTTCCATGTGGAAGTACTGTCAAAGTTTTCGGTCTAATGCATTTAGCAGAGACTGTTCCGTTGTTGATGTTGCACATCGTCAAAAACTTTCAAGATTTTCTCATCCCAAAGTCAAATTAAGTCTTTCATTGTGTTGGTGTGCATTCACTTGTTCTGCTTAAAATGTTCTCCTGTTTGTTTGACTTACGGTTATCACGTGTGAAGAAAATAAGTACACGACTTTTATACGGTGCATACTTAAACACTTAGCTATTTGTACAGTTTCAAAATATTTCATTTGTGAGATTTTCAAACAGAAATTTCTCAAATACACACAGGTTCATGATTATTAATATACTTATAAACTTTGTAGATTTAAAAATACTGAGTAATTTGGCTTCATAAAAATTGGATATGTCATTAGCTCAGTCCATATTTATTGTTTCAGTGTATGTCAGGCTGGTTTGACAGTCAAGAGTACGATTTTATGTCCCCGCCACTTGTTAATTTTGGTTTGTACATTCTACAATTGGTGGCGATTAGAAGTGGTGCTTTCACTGTGATGGTGTTCTTTTCAGTTTACTGTGGACAGCCCTCTTATCCATTTGTAGCGGACTTCAGTTCGCTTCCTTCCAATTTGCTTTTCATTGTACATCTTAGCACATGTCTGGAACACCGTATGTGCATTATATTTCAGTTGATGTCACCACACGGTGCATTACAAATGGCTGCTGAGCTGATATCATTGTTTATGTACTTTCTGTGCTATTTTGTGTCCATGCCACACCAAGCAGTGTTCTGTGGTGTACTCTGCAGTTGTACGATTGTTTTCTATGTTGGGTTTTGTGTGAGTACTTTGAGTATTCGGCTTGTTGTCATGGTGGTTAGACGGTGTGGTAAAAACACAAATGGCATTCAACCACTTCCTTGGTTAACGTTACACTGCTCATATGAGTGTGGCGGACTGCGTACACAAATGTATCGCATACTACCAGTCCATGAAACGACATCTTTTAACAAAATAAGCAAGCAGTAAAACAGCAGCTCGATTTGTTGTTTTTATTTGCACTCACTGCACGGACCCATCACTAGTCAACTGGGACAGTAAGCACTGTTTACACTGCAGTCAAAACTATGCATTTGAGAAACAAGTGATAGATGAATACGCTCGTATCACTTGGCAAACATCTCGCTTTCGACAATAATTTAATGCAAGGCAGCAACTGACAATTTTGCCAAAATTTCGTCAACTGCAATAACAAATCTTATGTACTTAAGTATTTGATATTCTTGGTTGGGTCATCAACCTGTAAAAGTCCAAAACATTCGAAAAATCCAAAACAGCAGGAGTGTCTGTTGCCATTATAATAAATTACTCGAACTACTTCTAGGCGGACATAGCCCTACCACTAACAGTACAAATTGTGCATTTCGTCATAATGCACAAAAACAGTGAGCTGAGATCTGCCCAAGTAGCCCAGTGGTCAAAGCAGTTGGGTGCCGTGTGCAGTACAGCATGATGTGCTTAGTGGCTGGGTTTCAAACCTCAGTCTTGGCTCGTCTGCCTACCAAAAAGAATTATTTCAAATGATTCCTACTCACATGACGAACAGGGAGGAGATAGTCCCAGGCAAGAAAAACAGGGCTTGACGATCTATAAACTAACTGTTGCCAACAGCTTGATCTAGCAGCATCAGGTTGTTGGCTGTGCTGGCATGGCTGAAGTAAATAAACCGGGCTGGACGGGGCTAAACTAGACGACCACGTGTAGAGGGGGCGCGTGATTGAGAGATACCTGACAAGCTACTGCTCACTCCTACTTAGCCCTCTTTCCCCGTACGGCACACTCATCACATACACCTCCAATTCCCCTCTGCATGGGCAAGTGCACTGGACCGCTATGCGGTCTCAGCACCGAGGTTCAGAGTAGGCTGGACCTCTGCATGCAATAACGAACGAACGACAACTGTATGAACTGTAGTATTTATTAAAATGAGGCTCGACTCCTATCTTTGCCAGGTAACTATTGTGCTATAGACTGAAATCAAAATGAACACAATGCTGAACGACTGCAGCTTATAGTACGCGTGTGTGAAAATCTTTACAAAACTCAGCACTATAGTAACCAACACTTTCCATTTGATTACTTACTTAACCGTATTTGAAACTGCAAATGCATTGAAAGCCTAAGTGCAAAATTGGCTTGGACGTTCTCGGTGGTAATTTGGTGGACACGATTTGCAGTGCAGTAATTTTGCAAGAATGCCCTTTTCAGGCTGCCGTCAACTCTTGGGTCACAGTCAAACTGAAACCACGGCTGATCCTTCTGAACAACACCAGATACACTGCTATGAGTACCAGTACTTGTAAATTAACACTGGTGATGTAAATATTCCCAGCAATATCATTATGGTAGAACAGTACACAGCTGTGCAGTCCACTGTCAGAAACGTCTGACATGTTTCTTAAACTTTTCATAATGGTAATCATCCGTTGCCTTCTCGCTTGGTCGGGATGTATTCTGCACTTCATCTACACAACAACAACACAGTTAATGTGCCGTTGACAGAAACGTACTCAATAGACGTCTAAATGTTATCATCTTAACAACATTAAAACTGCCTGATGCGGGACTGGTTGCGAAGTATTGTGATGAGCACGTGTGTGTGTGTGTGTGTCTGTCTGCGAGATATCTCCAGAACCACGTGCGATCTGTACCACATTTTTGTGCATGTTGCCTACATCATGTTTTTTTCTATAATGGGCCGTATAGCGGTATGAATTTCGTCATCCGCCACGATGGACGGATGTCACTTAAATTTACTTATTTACCGCAAAGTCAGACAGAAATTCAATTTCCTACAAAGGGCATAATTTTTCACCAACTATTTCAAAATTACTCACAAACTGAAGTAAAAGAGGAACAGAGAAATTGACGATTAATGGGAAGAATTACCGAAACGCACGTCTGCAGCTGTTGTTACTATGGTAATGGTGTACGTTGGCGGAGAAACAAATATACCAGTGGCTTTGCATGGACGTAGGAAAGCAAAGTTAATTTAGTGTTAATGGGACTTAGGTTAAGGAAGTGTATACAGAATTCAGCCGGTGGGATTGCGCACTGTAGGCGCAGTCTGATATCTACAATTGCATCGTTTTTATAATGTGGCTTATGCTGAACATAGCACCAGGCCCAAGACTTACTGTTGAAGGAGGCAAAGATTTAAGAAGGGTGTATTTAAACATGGACAAGACAGCAGTTTTCGGTGCATTCTGTACATTCTGTACATGTTTATAATCATTTTATTTGCAAAACGCAAATGGCCAGACCTGAAAAGCCTTTAGAGTGGTTTACAGTTTTATGGTACCATACGAATTAGTTTTAACTTAACCGGACTCATAAGAACTCATCATAGTCATACAAGAACTGGAATAACATGAGTCTGTGGTACAATACTTGCTACATCGTTTTTAAAAATTGCCATGGCTAATATTAATACTTTTTGATATGCAGAATTCGACAGCAACCAATTATGAATTTGTCACCTCGCCTATGTACTGGCAACATCACTTTGAGTAGTCAACATGCAACGAATATTTTTAGAAGTCAGCAAAGATTTTTTTCGCTGTTTCTGCTGCCTGCAGTGAAGTCATCACTGCCTCAATGGACACAGTTTGACAATTTTGCTGATTTCACTGGCAGTCTGGACAGGCAGGCCCTACATCTCCAAGCAGGTGATGTCTAAGGAAGAGGTTTGGAAAACCATCTCAACCAGTTTTGCTGAACAATGTAAATATCATCTGTTGTTACAGTAGTTGCTCTTTAACTCATCAATGTGACACTTGTACAGACAGTTGCAGTAAAACTATCTGTAATTTCAACATCACATGCCCATTCTCATCTCGGCCTGCTTATAAAATACTGAGAAAGAACGTCGTGCAAGTGAAGAATTGCGGCATTTTTTTGAGATGCAGCGCATACTGCACCTACTAAGTGTTCATCAACTTGTAACTCATGACAACAAAATCTGATTAACGTGCAACTGATCATAATCACTGAAGTCAAAGTGTGTACACTTTTACTTCAGTCAGAATAATTGCACATTAATGTAAATTAATATTAAAATTATACTACAGCCGTTCAGTGCTGTCAAGTATTACAAAATGTCGTAACTCACTACGGAAAGTTGAACTGCTGACTTTTCGAAGACGTGGGTGTCATGCAACACTGAATACAAAATGAAATTGTTAGGGTTGACTGGTTTCACTAAGAAGTCCTTAACTTGTAGTATGTGTCAAAACAACAGTAATGCATCATCACCTTGTAGTGTTTTTGGTCTGTCGGCGTCTCCAACCCGCAATGGAGTCGGCTTTGGAGTGTGAACAGCTTTTCTGACGTGCGTATTGCCATCATCAATGTTAACTGCAACGTAAATTATTAACACCACCTTGCACAATCAACACAACTTACAAGTACGACATTCATAGTAGAAAGTGTTCTTAGCTTGGGTATCCACATCTCATGGCGGTATGCACTGGTGCAGCTAAGAAAGACTCAGGTGGCCTAAACCCCATTCTTGCCAAGAAAAAATTTGAAACTATACCTAAAATGACGGGAGGTCGGAAATTTTGCATGTTATTTTTGAAAATAACTGTTTTATATATATGCATTTAAAAGCCCCAAATATCATAGGCCTGTGTTGCAGACCCTCATGTTCCGTGGACAGTCCCACCCAATAGAAACTAATGGCTATGTACTGTATATGTATATAATGAGAGCATGAATATACATGTTACAATATCATCCAATGTTGTTACTTTAACATTACACAGAATGAGTCGAGAAATCCTATACAGCAAGGATAGTTAACATATGACTGTATGAACTCAGGATGCAACTCTGTGAAAAGTTTCATCAGGTTGACACAAAAACTATATAAAATTACTCTAATACAACCAAAATAACATACTGCTTATCGACGTTTCGGCTTCACGTTAAAAGCCTTCATCAGGCTTCATCTTCATACGTCAGCTTTTGCATACTGACGACCGGCACCAGAAGTCAGTCGATAAACAGTATGTTATTTTGGTTGTATTAAAGTAATTTTATATAGTTATCAGGATGCAACGTGTAAGGAATGGTTTGCCATTTTGCTGCCGGTAATAAGATATACACAGTACAACAGAACTGAATGAATTATGCAAACAGGCTTTCGCTTAGCATTAAAGCTTGTATGCTAATCAAAATTTGGGCATGTGGGACTTAATCTCCAGATAAACAGAGCATGGCTTCTAACTATGCAAAGTGACTGTCTATAAACTGTCTAAAGAATTCCTTCACCTCGTGGTGCCGGAAAATCAACACACCACACTAGACAGACATTGGCTGGACAAGTACCGTGACAATGATAGAAATTTGAACAGAATGGCAAACTCGAAATGGGAAGTGGGAACACAGTCAGCAATCTTTTGGAGTCAAAACGTTAACAAATGCTACAGACCAGCGTACAAGTGATGCATTAGCAACAGCTGTTTATAAGGCACTGAAAAAATGCACATAGCAGTTTTTGTTTTTAGTTTTCCTTATTTTTTCGTTTGTACTGTGCACTAGATTAAGCTGGCCATCTCATCAGCTTTTGAGTGCACGTTAATCTACCGTATCGTATCGTATCGTAACGCATGAAGTCCCAATTTTTGCCAGCAAGTAATAGGTTCCAATTTGCAATCTCCACTTAACAGCCACCAATCGTTATCAGCTGCTGCAACAGGGAGACTGTTGCATGGCTGCCCATTTTTACAAGAGCACTGAGCATCAAACGAAAGATGTGTCCAATACATCGGTTGTGTTGTACAAAGTTGACAGCAACGTTAGTCGGCACAAAGTCTGATACGCCCTTTTCACGTCTGCTCAGCCGCTCAGCCATCAATTTCTGCTTTGCATCCTCCGTAGCTTCTATGTTTCGAATTTTTGTCCTACAACAAATCGTATTCAACAAACGGCATCATAGGCCTACTCGTCTTTTTCTGCCTTCATCTAACGTTAATTTCTAATTTGCCAGTAACACATGATTGACATACGCATATGTAATTATATTTATCTCTTAACAGACAATTCAGAGCCAACGGAGAAGAGCTATGTTGTTTACCTCAGTAGTCAGTTAAGAAAGAAAAAAACGATAAAGTCTAATAAGTCATTACATTGGCTTGAATCATATGCATATGCATCAATCAGCATCAATCCGCCACACTGTTCAATACAGGAATCAGCAAACTAGATTCACGTAGAATGACCACGAACGTTTGTGTAAGCAAAATAAAGCAAACATGGCGTAACAAATTAATTCTTGAAGTTGAGACATACGCACAAATGTTAACTTCATGGAGACGTTAAATAAATTATTGTTCAAAATGAAAACTCAAGTCTGAAATATATATGTTAAGCATCATCCAGTGGGCAGCAGGAGTTACAAAATCCTCTGCAGCAAGAAGACTTAAGATATGACTGCACAACATCTGGATGCAACGTATCAGGTATGGTTTACCATTTTGCTGTCAGGTGTCTGAAATAAGATTTATACAGTACAACAGAAGTGAATGAATTACACCAGCAAGGTTAGCACTAAGGCTAATGTTGCATGGGGACCAAACCAACACACTGCCTGACATCAGCAAATGCGACGGACGTTAATTTGTATTTATTTCTGTTGCAGTACTCTGCTAGATTTCACATGCTGTATTTCCACACAGCTGACAAAAAAATTTTTACTTCCCATATATTGCAGCCGTTCAAGACAGCCAGATGACATAGCACTTCCTTAACTAGGTCCTGGTTTGACAATGAAGACCTACAGAGTACAAAACAGATGACTCACTCAATGCCAAGGTCGACTTCTGGAATGCCAGACAGCATCTGATTAGAGAGCATATCTTCGGTCTTCTTACGACTAGTTTGCACTTTGATGTGGTCAGGCAGCTCATACAGAGCATCGTCGGCATTTTTGGGCCTGACACACCAAATCACGTAAGTTGCAAAGTGGGTGGCATCATAACTGACTTGCTTATAACTGACACACTGCAAGTTACTTTGAAAAAGACCTTCCACACATTCTGGTAACAGCGTAAAATAAACACCACAACAGCTAAGTCATTCATAATACACAATAATACAAAATACAGAAAATTGTAATTTCTCATTCTAAACGGCTGGGTCAAACTAACTGCATCTTAATTTTTTTTCGTCATCCTAAGATCAAACAAGAGCTCAGCAAGTGCTGAGATAGGCGACTGGGTCAAATTAGAGACACAATAAGTTGGCCTATTTTTTGAGCTGCGGATGCCGTTGAGCAGGAATTTTGACACCGGCCTTGCAGCAAGGTGCTCTACGTCCGACCGATCGCATTATTATATATCCTCAGTATAATACCCAGTCACCAAAAAGATGTTGCCAAGGAATCTGTAAGATTAAGTAATTCCACTTATATGCTGTTGTTGCTGACAAATTTTATTTCAAATGTATGTCCATAACTTTACATTAGAAATACCAAGTGTTGATGTTCTACTATGTCGCTATGGCACACCGTGACAGATGATGACCCAAATCAGTCAGAGCAAAATCATTCAAACAATGTCCGTGCATTTTTAGACCAAAAGCTGCAATTAAATACTAGAAGATGGGACTTTGATGCCCCATCATCGACGCGGATGCATTCCACACCTCAATGGCCTGCTGTGACCTTGACATTGAACTCCACAGTCCTTGTTACCATGACATCTCATGAATGGCTTGAGCAATCTCGATGAAACTTACACAGAATATGCAACAGCCTCAACGGATGACCTGATTAGACTTTACAGGTCAAAGGTCAAGATCACAGCAGAACGTCGAGGTGGCAGAGGCATACACGTCGATGCTGGGGCATCAAAGTCGATGTTCTAGTTCCTGTTTATGATTCATCTGACTATCTATCAACTTTTAGTACACTCTAAACATTTCTTATCATAACATACCATCTCGTCATACCGGTGTCATCTCTGGAGGTGTTATATAGCAATTTGTACAGCAAAATGTTACAAAAACACACTAACAAAAAGTACAGACCGTAATCTCGCTGATTTAGTTAGTTGGAGTTTAACATCCCTTTTCAGCACAAATATGGCTATATCAAAGACGATGATTTAGGTTCCAAAAAATCAAGCATGATACATGCATATGAAGCTGTCTGTGTCTGCTGTGTGAAAAGTATGCGATGTCTCAATACACAATGTCTACCTTTCATCAATATTTTCTTCTGCTGAACTGATTCCCTTCCTCTTCCCTAGTTCTTCCTCCACATATTTCAACCTGCAACAAGTATAGTAGCACCATATATACTCGCGTATAAGCCGACAATTTTTGGCACAATTTTAACGTTCAAGTTGTGGGGGTCGGCTTATATG
>Ga0209363_1001833_pt1 | contig 10630 bp, 9 predicted proteins | sample WorMetexBAHAMAS3_FD_187385 | JGI IMG/M metagenome (GOLD analysis project Ga0209363, IMG submission 187385) | Marine gutless worms symbiont microbial communities from Max Planck institute for Marine Microbiology, Germany - Inanidrilus exumae... | ecosystem: Host-associated > Annelida > Digestive... | reverse complement strand
ACTGACTTGGGTCGGAGACGTTCAAGTCCACAACTGATTGGTCAGTCAGTGGCTACTGACTTGAGTCAGAGACGTTCACGTCCACAGCTGACTGGTCAATCAGGGGCTACTGACTTGGGTCGGAGACGTTCACGTCCACAGCTGACTGGTCAGTCAGTGGCTACTGACTTGGGTCAGAGACGTTCAAGTCCACAGTTGACCAACTGACTGGTCAGTCAGTCAGTGGCTACTGACTTGGGTCGGGGTCAGTATCAGCAAGCTCATCATCAAACTGAATGTAGACGAAGGGGAAGTCGCCACGACGTCCGTTCACTTCTCCTTCCCATTGACCATTGATGTTCATTGCTGTCACCAGCACCACGTCTCCTACCTGCCACACCGCACCAACACATCCAACATCACTCACCACGTCTCCAACCTGCCACACCGCATCAACACATCCAACATCACTCACCGCATCTCGGTCTTCCTTCAACGAACTCCTTCCACTACAGACCTCCAACACCAGAGAAATAATCTGACACTCATTCTTTCGTTACTGCAGGCACCTGGCAGGGGTCCAGCCTACTCTGAACCTCAGCGTTGAGACCATAGCGCTTGCCCAGGGAGGGGAGGGGAATTGGTAGGCGTGCGTGTGATGTGTGCGTGACGTGCAGGAAAGGTGGGTTAAGTAGGAGCCGGCAGCTTGTCGGGTATTTCTAAAGACTCTCTGTGGACACTCACCCAAGTGTATTCATGGGGCAGCTCCATCTTATCTGATGAATTTATGTGTCCCAGTCGCTACCAATACAAGTCGTCGTTATCTTCGCTCAACAACACATGGAAACCTGCAGGTGCCTAGGACGAGAACGGTGACCTATGGACCACGGAGTTTTGCTGTTTCTGGTCCTGCTATCTGAAACACTTTGCCATCGACCCTACGTGCATCGACCACTGCACTCGGACAGTTTCAGAGTGGACTAAAGACAATACTGTTTCGTCTGGCCTACGGGGCATGACTAGGCGCTTTCGTTGACTGTTTAGCCGTTAGATTAGCGCCCTATAAATTGTCTTACTTACTTACTTACTAGACATGGCCTACCGTCTGGCTTATCCTTGACTGGTGCTGTGTGTTGCTCCATCCAGTGGCCAGCCAAGTGTCTATTTACTTCAGCCACGCCAGCACAGCCAACACCTTGACGCTGCTAGATCAAGGTTTCGGTAATGGTTGCAGTTTTTTATAGAGGACACTGTCAAACCCTCTATTTTCATGCCCGGTATTACCTCCCTGTTCATCATGTGCACTGGAATTATATTTGAAATAATCCTTGTTGGTACGCAGGTGCGCCCGGGCTGAGGTCTGAACCCCGGCCATTGAGCGCATCCTGCTCTACTGCACATAGCGCCCGAGTGCCTTGACCACTGGGCCACATGGGCAGGTTGTGACATTAGAGGTTAAATGTAGAACAGTGGAAAGCCGATCAGCGGCTGTTGCTGGCCTTGTGTCTCCTTCAACACACTACACTATGAGTATTTCATGCTAGCAGACTGTCAAATAACATGACTTCGGCGTCGACGTCAGCTACATACCATGTACGTGACATCACAGCAACAAACTGAACATGAAATACAACGATTACATCACTCTGACCTCCAGCTTCAGAGCCTTTGTGTCATAAGCACATGGAATATATTGGCGTTTCACGCGAGCTCGTGCCGGCAGCTTCCTTGGTGCCTAGGCAACACCATGCGAGCAGTGATATTGACACAGACAGCATCAACAGTCACAATGTACAAAATCACCTCTATCACCAACACCGTCACAGACCGAGCGGCGAGGTCAAATTATCATCAATGGACTAGTACTTGCCACGTCAGTCTCCGCATCAGCTTTGCCAGGGACGTTAATCCCCGCAAAATCTCCTTCCCAAGTCTCGATACGCCTTTCCCGGAACTCGATTTGGACGGGGAGGAGCCGCGACCTCGGTTTCGTAAAAAGACACCATCACAGACCGAGCGGCGAGGTCAAATTATCATCAATGGACTAGTACTTGCCACGTCAGCGGGCGCATTCACATGCCGTACACGGTCTGGCTAATTTCCACAGCAGTCGGAATTGAAGTCGTTGCGCAAGGCCTACTGTAGTGTGATCCACAACACATGCGAGGAGCAACAACGTTATTTTAAACACTCTTTTTGATTCTTGGAATTCGAGAAAATGCATCTACCAGTATCGAGAAAAAAGTCGAGTGTTGAGTCTCGTGAGATTCATTCCCTAAGCTTCACACAAGCCAAACACAGGAAGGAGCCCAAAATTTACACAAAACTGGCTAAGAAATTATTATCAGTGTTTCCTGCTAAGTAATTCCCTAAGTTGTATAGCTTCCGAAGACATATTATTTTGGGTTAAAAAAAACAATTTCTGTCATTTGGTACAGTGCAGTTTTTCGTCAACATCTTGTGTGTGAAAAATCAGGGTCAAAGCCACCCTCAAGGTCAGGGTCAAGGCCACCCTCCAGGTCAGGGTCAAGGAAAGCCTCTAGTCAATAATGTCTGTAGTCATTCTGATACAACTTAAGTATGTGACAGACAGACAGACAGACATTGAGTGAAATCCCTACACTCGCACTTGACGGGTGGTCTTTTAAATTTCAGTAGGCAACTAGGTGGGCGTGCTTCTTGCTGTACCAAATAACAGAGGCCACTGTATCAATCACCATCATGTTCATGTTACCTTGACAGGTTGAACTGGCTGGACAGGTGAGCTAAGGCGTACATCACGCGCAGACATCTCGTCAAACTATCAACACACAACACCATCACTCACTACCATCACAACGCCAACAGACACTATTATATACATCATGGTCACACTATCCAACACCACACTGTAGATCAATGGTCTCCACCGTCGTGTCCTAACCTTGAATATTCAGCTAGTAATCAATCTCACAGCAATTTCAGGTACTTGACTGAGTGAGTTCATTACGTTGTCAAGGTACTTGACAGAGTGAGTTCATTACGTTGTCAATGTACTTGACAGAGTGAGTTCATTACGTTGTCAAGGTACTTGACAGAGTGAGTTGATTACATTGTCAAGGCACCTGACAGAGTGAGTTCATTACGTTGTCAATGTACCTGACAGAGTGAGTTCATTACGTTGTCAAGGTACTTGACAGAGTGAGTTCATTACGTTGTCAAGGTACTTGACAGAGTGAGTTGATTACATTGTCAAGGCACCTGACAGAGTGAGTTCATTACCTTGTCAAGGCACTTGACAGAGTGAGTTGATTACATTGTCAAGGTACTTGACAGAGTGAGTTCATTACCTTGTCAAGGTACTTGACTGGTACAAGTCCGTAGCTACCGTGAGCATCACGAACTGTCCACCATTCCTCCTCATCTTTCCACAACAACGTCACTACTTGACCCTCGGCAACTGTCAAGTCTCCAGGATCCTAACACACACACACACACACAGTTGCTGCTGACTGCACTATACACTGCTGGTACCACATTATACTGCTCGGTGATGGGAGCATATAAGGATATGAACAACTGCAGTTTACCTGGAGCACTATGATTGGCTGAAGTGGATCTTTTGTACTCAGTTCAGTGCGGTGAGAATGCAAAAGAAGGTATAGTCCTCTGCATTTGTCCATCGATATAAATGATAAACATCACCACATGGACCACTAGTGGACCATCTATTGTTTACTCAATATGGCGATTATTCGATTTTTCAAGATGGCGGCCGCCGCCATCTTGGATTTTTGAAATTTCAAATTTTTAATGGTCGGGACTCTCAAGAGGGTCGAACTGCCTCACCGTGCCAAATTTCGTCAAAATCGCTCGAACCGCGGCCGAGATATATCACAGATGATGGAGATAGAGACACTGTCTGTGCACTCACTCAATGGTGTCACCATCAGACACACAGACGAGTTAACATCAATCAAACTGCTACACCTTGTGCAGGTGACACGAGCCAAACTCAACACCATAAAGAGATAAGGACAAATTGACTAGAGGCTCAGAGATGAGAAATAAATGAGTTCGACAAGGTGTCACCCTAACGGGACGTAACTAACACCGTAACACTACTGGCCCGCCGTGGAGTGTACCGTGAAGCTATAAGTAGACTGGAGGCAGCATGATGTCATCGCCTGGCCTGTGCGGGTGAAGCCGCCTGCAGGCCCCGCCATGGAGTGTTACAGACGACGACAGATGATGACAGACGCCAGCGACCGGTACTAGTCTGGCCCCCCTACACTATGTGTAGGCGGGCCATTAACAACACTGTGCTCTATCAATCCACAACCAGTAGACAACACGGGCTCATGCTTTATGTTATCAATCATTTCATGTGTGTTCAAAATGTGGTGAAGACTCGCAACAGACCCGAGCTTGTACAGTCCGACTTGCTATGAACTTCTGTCTTTGAGCCTCGACACACACACCAGCACACAATACAGATGCAACTACACAGGGTGCAGCAGAAAACACTGGCCGATGTTAGTCAAATAAGTGACAGTCAACAAATGTCACTATATTCTTCCCCTTAGCTTCACGGAACGTGGACCATTTTGAAAATTCTTGCACCACTAGATGTAGCAGCGACTATGTCACTACACTACCTTGTGAAATATCTCACAGCTGCCGTGCTACACATTCTTCCAAACACAATACACAGTTCACTCGTACTGCAAATCAGGTACAGCATGTATCATCTTCCAACTTTTCAAATAACCAAAATAATCTAGCAGTAGGTTGAATTCTATCTGCAGGAGAGCACTTTAACACAGGGTGTCTCCAATAGTTACAGAGCAGTAAGGCTCATCTAACAAATTGACAAATACGACTAAAAAGCCTTCAACAAGTGTCAGGTTAGATCATGTAAATGGTACCGGGGGCAGGCGTGCGTGGTCAGTCGGCAAACGAGTTCTTTAGCTCGTTCGTGACAATTATGAAAATGTCTCAAAGAACTCACAGGTCTGACGAGCGTTGTGGTGTCCAAGTAATGGACTCTGTAGAACTGGAGCAGGCTCGGAAGTGATGGAAATTCCTGGTCACCGATACGGAAGTGCAGTCGTCCACCGGACTGGATTCTGTTGATGATGTAGTTCCTGATTGTGTCCTGTCTACAATATCATATCACAGCACACACCAAGTAAGTAAGTAAGTAAGCACTACTCTTGTGTCCGATAGCCAGTGTACAGGGTGTGACTTCCCTGCATCAGCAACTCATAAACACATCGATGAGAATAACTGTTTCAAGTAACATTGAGCAACATGAAAACACCGCTGTCTACTCCCCTGACCTACGATTGATTAAAGTTTTATGTCCCACCCGAAACAAAATAGGTCATTTCGGAGACGTTCTTCCCAGCCAATCTCTTGGCTCAGTACTGAAAAACTAAAACAAATACAACAAAAGCAAACATGCATCCGTATTCCGTAACAAAATATACTATGTCATAAAATGAACTAAAAAACTAAAGCCAGGTTTGGTCACCTCCTACGACCCACGGCCTGGAAACAGAACGGGTCTATTCTGGAAGAAGAAAATAGATAAGTCAGAAAGTAAGGAAGAAAGTATAAAAAAGTAAGTAAGGAAGAAAGTAAATTAAGCAAACAAACAAACAATTAACATCACCAAAATCAACAAATAAATCAGGCTGCATTACCGCCCTTTCGCCTCAAAGGCATCAAGACGTGTTTCTTCATTCTGTCTGAGTGTCCTGCTTTCATAACCGTAGATTGCTACAGGCCACACTAGCACTTTCATTAGTCATATATTCATTGAAATCGGTATGCAGTGAGTTTTCCATACTTTTCTGCAATAATGCCCCGATTGCCTGCTCCCAACTGTTATGGTATTTGGCTTGTGTGAAACAGCTTTATGACAATAGACACACGTAACGTATAGCCAGCAACTTGGACACGAGTGACCATGGCTGATGCTGCTATAAACCTTCCGTCTTTGCCAAGAGATTGGCAGATTCTGAAAATATGTCACCAATCCCTCTGTGGTGCTCAGATTTGCACAGTCTGATAAATGCCATGTGCAATATGGACATCATCTTCCCATTAGTCATGACTCAATTACTAAACTTTGCTTCACCGAGCATGTAAAGGTATCTATCTCACACTCATGTGTTGCATATACACTGAGTAGCATCCCACACGGCGCATGTCAAAGCCAGTGAGCAGATGGATGTTTCTTTTTATGCAAAAATGATAAAAAGGAATGTTAAGAGTCATTTTCTCAGGGCTGAACTGAAGTGGATAAGAAAATAACTGTCAGAACTTCTAATTTCACCACAAACAAGGTACATGGTGCAACAATAACAGCAGCAAGTGAGACACTGACTTGACACAGAGGACGTAGTCACCGTTGATTGACATGCTCTCACGGACTAGGAACACCCCACTGTCTCGCTCCTGCTGCAATATACAGCTTGACTCCTCGCGGTCCATTCGACCAAAAAACCAACTGACAATCACAACAACATCCTCAGCTCAGCACAAACAAAGCCAAACATTACAATGATAAACAAGACTGTATTAATTGTAAGTCAACTGGAAACAAATTATCAATTACTGTTTCACCATTGCTGAAGTTCTGCTGTGCTTGCATATGACGTTTACAGACGAGAAGATTAACACTGGTGCAAGACCTTTGACTCAGATGACCTTTGCAACTGTGCAGGAAAGTATGGCTGACCATCATGTAAACGTCATCAGTGCTTGCACTGAGTGAGTCGTATCTTCAACCCACCACAACACATCCATCTCCTCGTGTGAAATATCTTCAACAAGCTTCACAGTTTTCACTCAATCGCTGCAACTCAATGAAATGTCTATCTTAGAGGGTTAGCATCATGCCCACAACAAACTATTGCTGACATACCAATTCAGTTGCTACTAGCAAACAGCATGAGAAGAATAGACTAATTATTTTCAGATACACAGCATCTCAAATCTCTCAGCTATAGGCTATATTGTCTCTAATTATGATTCAATTTGTTTACTTTTCACAGAACAAGTCTCACTGCGGTATCCCAAACAAAAACTGCGGTGTTTTTCAAAAACTGTCCGTTAACGAAACCTTGTTTTTTTTGCGCCTTATCTGGCAGTTTTCAGGTGCATGCTGAAAGGTACAATAATCAGCCAGGGTAACAGCAGCTCTGTTGGTGGTCCTTGCATTATTTCAACGGCGATGCATGCGGTGTGCTCAGCGTATGTTCATCCAGTGTATCCGGCCAGCATGGTGTGTTATGTTTAAAGTGGTCGTGCCTCAGGTGTGAGCATTGTGCATAAGACACAGACATAATGAGATAACGAGAGAGATAGTGATTAATGATAGCAGTCCACGCGAGCGTCACCTACAGCACAACGTCTTAAGTAGCATTCTCACTGACACATTCGCACGCGTATCGCACTCAAATGCGGGGTCAACTGCAAGGGATGGTCTCGAAACTCTAGCATTGCTAGACGTTTGAACATCTTCGACGGCGTACACACGCCACGCCAACAACATGCATAGGCCTACACATGTTGAAGATGGCATATGTACCCCTTCCGTGCCATAAGCGTATGCCATCACTGACAATGTAAACCTACACGCGTCATCCAAACCTCCACCGCTGTTGACGCCGTAGGCGTACACTGTTGATGACAATGTGTGTAGGCCTATGCCATCAATGGCATCCATATGCCATCAACAATGTTCAATCATCTAGCACTGCTAGATTTTTGAGACTGTCCCCCGCATTCAATCACATACCTAGTTTTATCATCTGGATTGAAGTCGGCCATCACTTCACCATCATCTTTGACCTCAACACAAACGTGCTTGCGTGAGACTGCAACAACCACAACAATGCATCCGCAACACATCTACCGGTATGTGAACTCAACTTAAAAATAATTTTATCACTTTTAAGCTGTTAAATTGTATTTTATTTCATCAAACTAATACTACAGCTGCAACTGTGCAACAAGCTTAGACTAGCCGCATGGAATATCTGCAGTATGCTGCAGCTTGAATAAGTTCAACTACTCGGTGAAAAAGATGATGAGGTTGGGAGTTGATATATGTGGATTGTCAGAAGTGACAACTGGACAAGGGCATTTCACAACACTGAATGGCCACACAATAGTATACTCAGGTCGACCTACTCAGGGCATGTCAGGAGTGGCAGTCTGGACTCATAGGAAAGTCGCTGGAGCACTTGTCAGACATGAACCAATCAGCGACCGACTCATTGTTGTGCGACTCAATGCGAAAACACAAAATGTTACTATGATTCCAGTGCATGAACCAACGACAGCAGCTACAGAGGAAGAAATGGAGCGGTTCTACCAAGACTTGTCTCGAGCAGTTAAACAAGTCCCCAAGGGGAACGTGCTGCTCATAGTGAGCGACTTCAACGCCAAAGTCAGCAGAAGACAACCGTCCGCAATGCCATCCGCGGCTGGGCTGTATAGGATACAATACATATAACTTGAGTAGGCAATACACTAAAACCAACGTCCACCGGACTAGAAGGTCTGCCTGTGCGGTTTCTCCAGCTCGGAGCTGCAGCTTGCTGTATACCCCTGTCCAATGGCGCATTTATTCACCTAGTCAGTCACTGCATCAACAATTTTAGGGGTCCGTAGAAACATTGCATCGGACTAATCGGACTAATCGGCCATAAATATTAAATAAACACGGACAAAAACCACGAATCGACCAAGCTGAATAGCGAATCGGCCGAAAAAAAATCATACAGCAAGCGTCTGCATTGTCCACATCAGAGTGCTTGTCTATGTCTGCTGTGACTAACGTCACTCATTGCGGCCGATTCGCAGTTTAGCTAGGTCGATTCGCTGTTGGGCGATTGACAGACAGTTAATCGGCGTGTAATATATTTTTCCACTGTCCGGTTTTCGTTGATGCAGTTTTAGCTTTTTATTGTGTAAAGTGGTGTGATTTATAATATTCCCATTGGTTCTTGTCCGTGTTTATTCAATATTTATGGCCGATTAGTCCGATGCAATGTTTCTACAGACCGCAATTTTAGCGCTATATCCTCTGAAAAAACGTTGCTACTTGACTATCCATATCCAGAGCCAGTGCACACATTAATCTATTGCAAAACACTCGTGCTAAGAACACTGTCTGGCGCACCGGTATACTGATCTCACAATATAAAACTCTGTAATACTATTTACGACAGCAATAATAATACATTTCGATCCGTTATTTCGTACTCCTTAAATGGCGATTGTTTGTTTACTTTTTTCACCGGAAACAATTAGTGTAACTTTTAAAGTAAGTAAAATATCGTGTATGTACTTTTCTTTTTCAGCCTTTTCAGGTCAGTACAGAGATCTCATTTCTTCTTTTGCGTGTTTTTGGCTGCCTTTGTGAGAGCATATATGATATCAGACGAGGTAAAATCAACACTTGTATAATCCTGTTGGTAGAAACAGCAGGTGAAAAAGTTTGGTAAAAACTACAGGTTGAATGTTCGCTGTCCTGTCATTCAATAGTGCTGATGAATTTCAAAGAGTGCATGCAGCTATTACAATTAAGTTGTCTCTTTTGGTAATGTTGCCATCACACAGTGGTGCCAATAGCATTTTTACTTTATCATTCCTGCTTTATGTCCTGACAAAGACCATATTACATCCACCGTGTCACTGCGATACTTCACTGCTTGCAGATATCATTTTACGATACGATACGCTAGATTAACGTGCGCCCAAAAGCTGACGAGATCGCCAGCTGAACCTAGCGCACAGCACAGTAACGAATATATACAGAAAAAAAACAAACAAAAACCGAGTAGCTCGGAAGAAACGTGCCAAGCAATAATCCTTGAAAGGCAGTCCAGGAGGAGGAAGTGAACTATACAAGGGTAGGATTTGTGAAACAAGTAGGTTTTAAGACGGGAGTGAAAGAGGGGGAGTTATGGATGAGCAGAGTTGTGAATCAGAAAATGAAGAAGTGATGTGCGAAGGAATAGGTGAGTCAGAAATAGAGGAACTGGTACCAGACTGAGGTTGACGAAGAGACAAAGGGAGCTGAACTCAGCTGATTCCAAAGACAAGGTGAAGGAAAAGGTTCAAAGGTGTCCTCTATAATTTGTGACCGTTACTGGCACTAAGTAGCAGCGTCAAGGTTGTTAGCCGCGCCAGCGTGGCTGAAGGTAAAAGGCATGGCTAAGCCAGATGGTAGGCCACGTCTAGACGGGGCGAGCTACAAATATCCGACGAGCTGCTTACTTCCTACTTATTCCTCCTTCACCCTACACTGTTACACGTCATGCATACACTAGCACACACCAATACCAATTCCCCTCCTCTCCGTGGGCTAGCATACTGGACCACTACGAGAGTAGGCTGGATCTCTGCCCGCAATAACGAACAAACCAATGTTTAGATGTTTTGGTGGAACTGCAACTTGCGACAGAAGAGACGGATGGATGGACAGACAGACGGACGGGTGGATAGTAACATGACGTCAGCAAATACCGCACTAGCATCGCTTCGCGCGGTAAAAATCACTATTAACATAGCCAACAGAACCATGGCATAAAGTAAGGGGGTTGGGGGCTCAGCCCCCAGCTCTTAGCTAAGCCCCCCAGCTCAGGGGGAG
>Ga0209363_1001832_pt1 | contig 10634 bp, 3 predicted proteins | sample WorMetexBAHAMAS3_FD_187385 | JGI IMG/M metagenome (GOLD analysis project Ga0209363, IMG submission 187385) | Marine gutless worms symbiont microbial communities from Max Planck institute for Marine Microbiology, Germany - Inanidrilus exumae... | ecosystem: Host-associated > Annelida > Digestive... | reverse complement strand
CCACAAATATGATAGAAGACAATATATACATAAATATATACCGTGTCTTGGAAAAAATGTGCCACTATACTTTTGCTGCTAGCTTTGCCAAATGTTGATCGATTTTCAAAATGTTTTCACGGATAGACTTAGCAGTAAATGTGTAATAAAGCGATAGTAATATATCCCACCAACCACCCTTCAATGTGTCGCTACACTACCTTGTAAAATGTCTGTGCTCAAAAAATGGCCATGTCCCAGAGCTGAGCGGAGCAAACTGCCATGCAAAAGTCAGCCATTGGATAGAGTTGCTGAAAAATATTCATCCAATGATGTTAGCACAATTTCGTTAACTGACGAAAAGATAGTTACAACCGGGGTGCCAAATACAGGTATGGTAGATTAAAATCTGATTTTTAATTCGCTACGTCTCAGAAATGGTGCAAGATAGGGACATTAGTTACTATGGAAGGCTTATAGAAACATGTGTGCGCTCTATTGAATGGCACTATTTTTAATGACCATGCATGACCCCTAACTACCACAAACCACCTCATTGTCCACATTTTGTATCACCATTCATATCTTTGTTGTGGGTGGAGATAGAGACTTCAAATTTGGTTGCTAGGTTGATTGGAGCAAGTTCTAGCCCATAGATGACAAATGATCCCCTTTATAAATTTTTATGGCGCTAATGATATCTCTGGAATGGCTGAAGCTAGAGTCATCAAACTTTGTACACAGGTGGGCTATGTCAAATGATAGCCTACAGATGACATGTGACCCATTTTGAGGAAGTTTTACACCCAGCTGACTGACATGGGCAAACATGTCGGCCTATGCTGGATTCCGAGTCATGTTGGGATAAAAGGAAACGAAATGGCAGATAAGGTAGCCAAATATGGTATTTGTTCTATCGTCACTCAAAGCAAGATTTCCCCAGAGAGCTTCTTTCCGCATATATCCAAGCTAATTATGGAAGAATGGAAAGATACATGAGATGGCACCTTGATAAATAAACTGTATTTAGTCAAACCAATACTTGGCAAAAACAAACCGTATACATCATTAAGCCGTCGTGGCGAAACAGTCATCACTCTGCTAAGAATCGGTCACAGTCGAGTGACTCACTCGTATCTTCTGTCGAGAGAGAGTCAACCCATCTGTGATCACTGCAAGTGTCATTTGATGGTTAAACATATGCTTTTAGAATGTTAACACAATTCTTTGTGTTTACTATTTGGTTGACGTATTTGATGTTACTTGCTTTTGTTTTTCACTAATTTTTATGTCGACTCCTCCGAGTCGACCTAATAAAGTGGGTCTCGAATGTCCGTACGTCTATCCGTCCACAAAAAGTTTCTTCGATTTCAATGAAATTTGGTATGTGGGTAAAGGTCGACGAGTGATGCATGACGGTATGCAGTATGAACCAATCCAAGGTCAAGGTTACGAGCCCTTGAATGTCGGACATTCGGCCATTTTCAAAGGCTATTTCCTCCCCCATTTATAATGGGGGCTGGCAATTGACCACTGATTCTTAAATTAGGGGGCAATACCTATAGCTTATCGGGCCGGATTTTTTATTTTTGTCCTATTTTTTGTGTCACGTGACTTTGCTGTTGGCAGTAAGTAGGAGTCAACCGCCAGTCCCATACGGGGCTAGTTTATTTGTATTTGTTTTAACTTGTACTGGCACTGAATAGTCTACTTTGTGCTGATGGTGCTGTTAAGAATCTACTCACTCAATCACCATACGGAGCAGTATGGTGAGTCTGTGTGTGTTTGTGTCTGTTGGTTAAGTTCATGAGCCCTGTGAAACCAGCTGAACCAATTGAGGTGCTGTTTGGGGTGGTGACTCGGGTGGTCCTGGGGAACCATGTATTAGATAGGGACCCCAATCTTGTAAGGGAAAGGGGCAATTTTTTGTGAGAAAATGGCGGACCTTGTAAAGTATAGGGACACTGTACGGTAAGCTGCACAAAAGCCGCTGAACCGATCGAGATGCCATTTGGGATGAAAACTCGGGTGGCTTTTAGTTTCAAATGAAGGACTTTTCTAGGTCACATGAAGTCACGCTTTAAATGTGGTGTTATCTCAGAATTGGTGTAAGATGGAGTCGCTGGTACTGCAGACCACTAATAGAAAGTGATGTATGGTCTATCAAATAGTGGAAATTGGGATTACCTTGAGTGACCTTCAAGGGCATTCGTCTACTGTGATTCATACAGCTGTACAGCAGTTGACAAGATAGTGCATCTCGCATTACGATAGCTTCTTATTTTCATTTAGATACCCAGATACATCTTTGGTGGGGGGAATTTGTGATTTTTGACCAATATCTTGCTGTGTATTGGAGATGATGCACAATATGGGCATAATAAGAAGTCGTATGTGATCTGTTGAACTGTGACATTGCCAACGACCTTGAGTAACGATTGAAAGTCATTTCAGCTGGTGCTCTTGTGTGTAGGTACTAAATATTCTTGGGAAGAAGTTTGGCTGTGAGACTAACAGCAAGGGCAAGAAGATACTGCCGCGGTACATCCGTGTCTTACAGGGAGATGGTGTCAGCTACGAGACATTGAAGTCGGTACTGGAGGGTGTGGATAAGGCCGGCTGGAGCACGGAGAACCTGGTGTTTGGCAGTGGAGGTGCTCTGCTGCAGAAGGTTGATCGTGATACTCAGAAGTGTGCCTTTAAGTGCAGCTTTGCCGTCGTCGACGGCAAACCAGTGAGTGCTTTACTGAAGAGTACTGAGTATTAGATTCACGTCTCACCCAATGCACAATAGGTCATTTCAGAGGCGTTCTTCCCAGCTGCTATCTGGGCTTGGTACGGAATAAGCTAAACCTAACACAGTAAAAGCAAACACTTACCAGTAACACGAAACTACTGCAATAGAAAATAAACATTAAAAAGCTAAAGCCAGGTTTGGTTGCCTTTTTATGTCCTCCGGTTTGAAAATGTAGCAGGAGCTATTCTTACAGCCGTGGGGCTGTGTGGAGCCTTCACTTAAGAGTAACATTGTGACTACGGGGTAATTTGGGTCGTCGGCCGAGTGCATGTAACTTGGCAGTGAAGTCATCGTTAAAGGTCCTACCACAACTTGACATCTTGCCACACTACTTTGGCACCTTGGTGAGCAGTGGTGCTACTGTCAGGTCAGTACCTTGATGGTGGCATAGACAGTTGTGTGAACAGTGAGCCAGCTGTGGTGTCATTGTCTGTAATTACACAGTGTAGATAATATTTGCCACTGTCCATATATACTGCATTGACATTAACATTGTTTTAAATCCACATTATTATACACTGAGTACAGTGTAAAGCTACGTATACACGATACAACCCGCTGTACAACCGGTTGGACGACCAGTTGGATGAAATCTTTTGAATATTTACATTCGTAATTTAATTTCAAGGCACCAGACTAGATCAGGTTCATCATTACTCGAAAAAGTGGGTCAGCATGCTTTAGTTCTGGTGCAACAAAGCCAAGAGTGAACCTGCATTGCCACCTGGTTGGGAAAGGTTTATTGATGATGGGTTGACAGAAAATGCAGGACCTGAGAAGGATGGACCGCCGTTTTATCGGGTTTAAGTCTCTTGACAGCTCCTGGAAAGCAGTGGTCATCTTGCACATGTCCACAGTTGTCCACACCATTCATGCTTGCTGCATCTCTTGTCTCAACTTTGTACCCCATTAATATATTGAACTCGTTTCTTTTCCGTGTTTTGATGCTGTCTGTTGAGGGCCAGAAAGAGAATCAAGACTGTTACAAGCTCCTTCAGAAATCCTAATGGTTTTCTTTGGAAACCAAGAGTAACTTGAGACAACTAGCCTTATTGAACATGCACTGAAATTGCTACTAGCAATACTAAGGGCTGGTTGTACTAACCATATTTAAAACTTAATTGGAGATTTAAGTGTAGATTAGCTCTTAAGTGGCAGTAGTACTGTATAATGCGTTTTATGTTAATGAGCACTTAAGTGGAGATTTGTACTTAATTTAAGTATAGTTGGTGCAAATGGCCATAACTCTGCTGTAATGTAAAATGGAGTGTCTTACTAGTCCCATGCCGTCCTTGAGTAATTGCAGGCCTGGGGTAGTTCTATAAAATAGGGACTGTTAAACAAAAATTGAATGTAGTAGTGGTAGTGGTAAATTTCTGGGGGAGATTCCGCGTAACTTGGACTAACCCCAGATAAGTTGGTCAGTTAGAATCTGGAAGTGGTAGTCTTACAGCTGGTATGACATTCACTGTAGTGTTTTAAAACATCTGTTTAAATGGCTGCTTATAGATTAGCTGTGAGCATAAGACAGCGAAGCATTGCGTGTTGGATGTGAATTTAGGTGAACGTTTTCAAGGACCCGGTGACAGATCGTGGGAAAACGTCCAAGAAAGGTCGACTGAAACTTGTCAGAAATGCACAAGGGCGTTTCAGTACGCAAGTGGAGGTTCCAGAGACGTCGTACAAGCCGGACGACCCGACTGTGAGTTGTAGACTGTGAATCTTGTTGAGAAAACTTCTTTGGTGACTGATGTTGACAGCCGACAGCACGGCATGGTACACAAACTCATCAGTCAGTCCAACAGCCATTTCTAGGTGAACGTGTTGGCTCGTTATCTGGATAAATGCAGTTTTTAGTTTTTACACTGCCAGATGCCTTTCTGGTGTCAACCATTGGAATAGCTTGCTGGAATTTTACCGTGCGACCCTATTAAGATGATGATGATGATCATGATGAGTAGATTTGTAGAGTGTGTCATAAATGGTTTTCAGATGCGCTGCTGATCAGCCGAACAGGTACGTGGGCCTTAAGATATCGAGCAAACATCAATGGGGAGAGAGTTGCGGTTTGCAGGGCGGCTGGTAAACTGTTCCAGATGAATGGATCTGCGACTGCGAAACTCCTTATCCCCAGCGTGGATGATAGTGCAGCATATGCTGTGGCCCCGTGACTGTCCATCCTCCTCTGTTTATTACAGTTTGGTATTCTGTCAAAATGCACTAAACATAGGACTGTGCAAACAGTGCCATACGATAGCCCGAAGATGCTAGTTCATGCTGTTGTTGGGCAGTTGGCTAACCCAAGTTCATGGAAAATAATAATTTTCCCAGTCTATGTGTGTGGGAGGGTAACCGCAGGCCTGGCAGAAAGTAATGGCAACCTGCTGCTGGGTGGATGACTCATAGTCACCTGTGGGCTGACTGCCTGTACACCGGGATCAGCTCTGGGCCCAATGCTCGGTAACGCATATAGGAAGCCTATATCATAATCATAAGCACATTTATATAGCGCCATTACGCGGCGACTTCAGAGGCGCTAATATTACCTTTTACATCTCTGTGTACATGTGTAGGATGAGATGGTGACGGTGTTTGAGAATGGAAAGCTGGTCAAGGACTGGAGTTTCAGTGAGATACGTGAACGAGCAAACAGCGCATTCACAAAGCACTAGTTACACAGCTGACATGTACACTCGTTTTGGTATATGGCATGTACACAGTGTGACGTCAGCATATATGAATGGAATTGAGGTGGGTATTAATGAAAATAAATGATCAGCAGACGCTAAGAATGCACCCGATAGCCAGTAGATCTAGTAAAGTGTCATAAGTGATGAAATTGCAGTTAGCTTGTACTTGACAATGTGTCACCTTATCTTTCCCTCTAAGATCATGAATAATCTGTATAGCTAAATCCTAGATTTTGACTAAGTCCAGATTAAACCAAGGTCTTAGGTGAAGGTTTCAGACGAGGTTTCAGACTGAACACCCATCTCACACGCAAACACAGGTAGGTCTATATTTTACATCTCTCAGCAAGTTGACTGACTGATTGACTTATTTGGTGTCCTATTCTTTATTTTTAGGTCTTTTGGTCCACGGCCGTTATTAATTATACCGCCATCTATGATACATCACTAACGTATTTGCTTACATTTGTTTAATCAAAAGATAGAACAGTTTAAGACCAAAGTCTCAACACTAACAGTTTAGTGATAATTGACGGTCTTAAGTGCATTACGGATTTACGGTCGATTGGTTTGAGACCAGATTGCCAAGATTAACTTTGGTCTTTAGTCTTATTGGTATGTTCAGTCATAATCTTTGGTGTCACATTATATTTTGTGGCGTTAATTTGGTCTTAGACCAGAGTTTCAGTCTTAGACTAAAGTTTTAGACTTTGTTTGGTCTTAGCGAAACATAAATAAAGTGACCCACTGTATATGCTAGTTGTTTATTATTACAAGAAAAGGAGTCCTTTGAAAACCCACTTCACAGTGAAATAACTCTTTGATAGCTGGTAAAACAGTGATTTTAAAAGGTCATAGAATCTGCAGTTATGAAACCAAGACCGTCGTACTTTGTATAGTGAATGTTATGCCATTGACTTTGTCTTGAGAATTCAGTTTGATCATTTTTATTTAGTGCAACTGTATATAGTTTTGCATCATGAGCAGAGTTAATATTTTCACAGTTGTACATACATTTGTGCCAGCTTCATTCTACAGTGTGGTGCAAAAAACAGACCATGACATTCGGTACTTGATTGTAATTAAGTCATGTGTCTGTCTGTCTGTCTGTCCATCCGACTGTCACAAGTCAGTGTTTTATGAACGTATCAAGCAAACAACATCGCATCGCAGCATAGCTCGGGGTATCTAGTTTTCTGATGCCAAAGATCTTGGTGATGAGGGTGCCCAATACAGGTGGGATAGGTTAAGATTGACCACTTCGAATGCCTAAAGCTAGAGTCGTAAAATTTTGTATACAGATAGGCTGACAAACCACCCAAAAGGGGGTGGTTGGAGTCGCGTAAGCCATTTTTTAAAAATTTTGTGGTTTTAATCATATTTTTGTTATGAATAGAACTAGTCACTTCAAATTTTATGTGCAGATTAACACTGACTGTTACTAATGCATTCGTGATAGATTATTCCATGAAGGCAATGTGTTCAGAGAGTCACGTGACCTCGGTAAGTTTTGGTAAATAATTTGTAATATCTCGGAAATGGTACAAGACAGAAACATGGTTGCATAGGAAGATTGATGGGAAGTTGTATGTGGCCTATCGAATGGCACTAATAATAAGGTCACTTTAGCGATTTGAAACCTTTCCGACTTCCACAACTTGGAAAACATAACACATATTACACATGAATCGGAAAGTGTATGTGGCCTGTAATTTGATTTATTGTATCAATATTGAAGGATTTCTAAAGGTCACAGGTAGTGGTAATATCTTGGAAGAAAACATTGCAAGATAAAGTCGTTACTACATTATGGGCCATAAAAAACATGCCACTTTTTTCATTAAAACTCCCGTATTTCTTGGTGAATTTATACACTTTTCGTATGTCTTTTGTTATTGAGCACTGTGCAATTGTTACGTTTATTTCTACAGTTTTTAGTGTCACGGTTGCAGTGTTTCACATACGACCATTGCTGTGATTTTGTTTTGTCCAAACTGGTGTTGATCAGCAGAGTAACGTATCTTCAGTCAGTGAGCTTGTCAAAAATATTGCATATTTTATCACTGGTGTCACTTTATGTGATAAAATATGATCGTAAAGGCACGATATGATCTAATTTGTGTTGAAAGCACTGTTAAATTCTAACAAACTGACCAACATGTTGATCAGTACGAATTTCCACTGGAATGAATCTGTCAGCCCAGTCCTCTACGCATACAGTTACTTTCTTTTCACTCTAAGTGTACAGTAGCCAGCCTTGCTGTTTGTGGTCTGATTTTTTGTTGTGTATGTAATATTTATACAGAAAGAACATGAACTGTAAATGGCATCATATTCAGATGTGGACTAGTGAACGAACGTTGTTTAATAGCAGCATTACTGTTGTTGTCAGGGCAGCAGCTTTACCTGTTACCTTCGTGAAGGTAAAGGTAGTGTTTTTGTATCAATTGTGTCCCTCTCTGATCAAGGTTCTTGTCAATTCGATGGATTTTGTGAAAGAGCTCGCATTAGTCCAAGGAGGAGCTGATTTGATTTGGCGTGATCTGAACCAAATGCAAGAACTTTTTATAGATGTCCCTTAAAGGTGACATGCAACGATTTTTTTACCAACTTGATTAAAAGTAGTTTCTAGCTGCTTACTGCAATATAAACCGTCTGTGTAACAAATTTTTGATAAATTATGCCGTAAAATGCTAAAAATTACAAGTTTATTGGTCTTTTTTGGTATAGCTATTCTTCGGCATGTGTGACGTCATACCTGGATATGCTTGTTTTGTTTGCGTTGTTATGCGTTATTGAGATTAGATAAGAAGTTAATTTTACCAGTTTTGTTTTAAGAACCTATTTCTACGTCGTTATGCCTATGTGTTGTGTAATGTCCCAGTCAACACTTCAATAGCTTGTTCCCTCATTTGTTTACCTAGTATGACGTCATTACTTGCAAAAGTAAACAAATCATCGGGCGCACTTTCGGGCGCATTTTCTAAAATTTCCTAATTTTTTTCGATGTTCCTTAATATTCAAATAGATTTACTTATATTAAAGACATACGATGGGCAATTTACTTTAACAACCAAAAAAATCATTGCATATCATCTTTAACATCTTCATACCCGATTTCAATTAACTGGATGGCACCTTCACAGACAGAGCCTTATCTAAGAAATTTTACTACGTGATGTACACTGTGTCTGCAAAAAAGGTTCCACTACATTTTTAGGTCGACTCTTCAGAGTCAACCTAATGCAGCCGGTCTTAAATGTCTGCCCATGTGTACACATGTACATATGTGTTGTGTTCCTCTCTGATCAAGTTTATTGTCGATGGATTTTGTGAAGAAGTTTCTTCAATTTGAGTGAAATTTGGCATGTAAGTATCTAAGTCGATGAGTGATGCACGACGATATGTAGTATGAACCGATCAAAGGTCAAGGTCGTGAGCCCCTCAAAGTTGGAGATTTGGCCATTTTCAGCAGCTATCTCCGCCATTTACAGTGGGAGCTGACAACAGACCATTGATTCTTAAACTAGGGCACAAATTGGATGGGGCCAGATTGTTGACATTTGGCCTAGTTTTTCTGTCACGTGACTTTGTAGTTTGCAGAAACGTCAGTTGTGAAGAGTCGACTGTCAGTCCCATATGGGGCTAATTTTGGTCTTTATTTGCCTCAAAGTTTGCAAAGTGCTGACCGATCTTTTGAATTCTTTTATCAACAGACTTAGCAGTGAATTCTTGGCAAAGTAGTAATTAAATTTCCCACCACAGTGGTGCAAATTGCCGTGCAAGACTCAGCCATTCAAAACAGTTCCTGAAAAATATTTATCCAGTGATGTTAGCACAATATTGTTCACTGATGAAATGATATTTTTATCGGTCACACAGAAAAACCCACGCACCTACAGCCACCAAGAAGAAAGACGTTGCAACAAAACGTTCAGACAGTCACTGATGGCATCAGTTGGCGAGTCACAAGTGGTTTACAAAACACCAGTTTGATACTTGCCGATAACAGAGTCAGGGTTATTGAGGGTTATTATTGCAACGTGATACTGTCAATGACAGTTCCTGCCCGCCATACGTTAAATCTCAAGTGAGTTCGTCTTTCAGCAGGACAATGTCTGGCGCATATGGCACTTGAGACAGTCAACTCCCTTAGCCATAACTTCGCCAGATGTCGACCGATTTTAAAAATTCTTTTGAGGCAGACTCGGTAGTAAATTTGTGACAAAGTAATAGTAAAAGATCCCACCACACGTAAATCACGTTGTTGGACTACCTTGTAATGTATTGTTAATCGTAGTACATGTTTCAGATTGCTGCCGTTTTCCTGAAATTAGTATTTCCCAAATTTAGTATTGTGAAGTGTTTGGGGTGTGGTGGGACGTTTATTATCACTGTAGGCCTACTAGAAATTTATTGCTAAGTCTTTCGATGCAAGAATCTTTAAAAGCAGTCAGCATTTGCCCAAAATATAGTGGCATCTTTTTATTTCTGGAGATGGTGTAATGGCAGTCAGCAATATGTGTGAGACTGAGAGATTAGATATTTACCCAACATAGCAGTTTTTGAATTATAAACAGTCAAAAGTTAACTTGAAACTGTTATAGCTTGAAAATATAGGTATTCGTATCGACATGCAGACCCACGCCGGCAACTGCCGCAGGTAGCACAGCACAGGGTTACAGGATGTCGGCAATAGTCACTAGCAACCGTGCGCCGTGACGGTTTTCGTAACCCTGTGACCTTTGACCTTTTGACCTATTGGTCAATGCGTGCCGAGCGACTGCTATAGAGTATTAATAACAAAAACTGATCATCAGTTTAACACTTAAGTTGCTTTGTAAGGGTGTACACAGATTCACATCACAATGGTCATAACAAAATGATTTTTGCTGTTTCCTACGTGTGATAAATAACTAGACCCTTACACTTAAGTGTTAAAAAGATGATCAGTTTTTGTTATTAATTTTTGCTTTTTTTGTCCAACAAGTTAACAGTGCAACTCCACTGTTGGTTTGGTGTAAAAAGTTATTGATGTTTCCGGTAACGCGACCGATCCTAGTTTTAATGTCCCTGGTCAGAGAAATTTTATGTGCTTTGTGCTGAAAGTGTTTCAGAGCCAACGATTAATCCAGTTCATTAGTGGCTGAATTCAATGAAATAACGCA
>Ga0209363_1001831_pt1 | contig 10635 bp, 8 predicted proteins | sample WorMetexBAHAMAS3_FD_187385 | JGI IMG/M metagenome (GOLD analysis project Ga0209363, IMG submission 187385) | Marine gutless worms symbiont microbial communities from Max Planck institute for Marine Microbiology, Germany - Inanidrilus exumae... | ecosystem: Host-associated > Annelida > Digestive... | reverse complement strand
GTTTGTGGGTGGGTCCTTTTTTCCGTTTTCCGACTTTTTACCTGTTTGCTGACAAGAATTCGATAGTAAGTTCATACTTTATCGTTGAAAAGAGAGTTTTTTTGTGGGAATATATAAGAAAAAGGGGCTAGGTCTTTTGTGGGCATAACAGATAGAAAGAACAATAGAGTTGTGAATTTTAGTCAAAAACGTTGTGTATATAATAAATCTGTTGCATTTTACACAAAGTTGTGTATATAATATTATTCGTATTAATTATTCTGTGATGAAAGCATGTAATATTTTCATTAGTTCGACAGAAGGGCAGCAAATTGGACAACTGCACCGGGTGGCCAAAATGTTGCTATGCCACTGCTTGGAACAGACTTCACTATTGCCTGTTTTTGCAATGATGTCAGTGGAGCGTCTGGTTGGTTGCGTGGCACAGTGGTAGAACGTCGGTCTTTTGCCGGCGAACTTTCCCTATCCTGCGTCCAACCTGTAGCTGATGGGTGACCACTTATGTGGGTAAACCATCCGCTATAGGTCAACCAACCAGGCCAACTCAGTCTTTCATCCCTTCGGGGTCGACAGATGAGTAGTAAGCTGCAATTGGATGTCTCTTACCTCAGTTAGGGGTGGCGCCATCTGGTGAACGCTTACGAAGGAAAGGCAGGCATGGTGTATTTGCAGGTAAAATTGTGTGATCCATGCCTGAGCGCTTTGAGATATACATAGTATATAAAAGGTGCTATATAAATACTCTTCCTTTCCTTTCCTTTCTGGTGGAAGTACATGTAGTATCTATTGACACCCAGCCCATTAAGAGAGTATTTAACGTTTAGTTGATGTTCTTAAATTGTTGTTTGAAATGACTGATTTGTTTCAGTGCACACTGAAGACTTAATGTACTGATTATAATATTTCTGCAACGTTAGCAAGCTGATACTTTCGCGCAGACTGAACTGACTTGGCAGTATGGCTGCGCAATCAGGAAGTTACAATGAAGTCGTGCCAAATACTGATAATGCTTCATTGAAATCTGGGCACTCTGCATCTGCATCACTTTCGGCTGAATCAGCAGCAGCAGCATCTGAGCAAATGCACACTTCGCACATTAGAGTTAATCGTCCAGTGTACACACAGATGGAGTTCAAGGAGAAGTATAACTTCATGACAGAAGACGAGTCAAAAAACGTGATGCAGAAATTATGTGGTCTGGTACGTAAACGCTGTACACCTTCAGGCCCACGTGTTAAGAAGTTGCTGCTTTCATTATTTCCATTTATTGGTATTATGAGCCAATACAGCCTTCGTCGAGACCTGTTCAGTGACATTATTGCTGGATTAACAGTGGGCATTATGCATATTCCTCAGGGTCAGTATTTTTACCCAAATTTTCTCGCATGTCTACATGTACATTGAATTGCTGCGACTAGTTTTGGAATGTTGAGTTTATTACACGTAAGAAATAATATGACATATAAGCATCTTTACAGCTGAATGATGGTTTGGTGGTAGCATTACAGACGTATGACGTATTTTATCAGTGACGTTGGAGAGACTGTTTAACTGACAGTTCTTATTCAATCTCCATCTTAAAATAAACCAACATTACGCTTTCTTTGTGTAGAAATATTATGGGCTGCTCGCATAACAACGCCTTTGCATAGATTGCTGTACCATTGACTGTCTATCACATGCTACAAACTAAGATGAAAATATCCAGAAAAATGAAACATAACTAGCAGAACTAGTAGAACAGTTTTTAAGTTCAAAAGGCCATATTGTCTTGTTATGTGTCAGAACTTACACGTCACTAACAGCTGAATTAGAACTGACTTACCCCTGTCCAGCCGGTTTTCCTATTCTTCTGCTTCTCCTCTCATTTCCTGCTTCTACCTCCCCTCTTCTTGTTTCCTTTCTCCCTTCCTTCCATTCCTTATCTATCCTGTGCCTCCACGCTGTGCCAGTGAACAGTGTACTTATTTCCTGTATGCTTCCTTGATATCTGGGTTACTGCTTTTGAACAGTAAGAAATTCCCATTTTGGAGCAACACACAAAATGTTGCACATGTGTTTGCAGTTTTCTGTGGGCTGGCTAAATATTCAAGCAGTGTTACCAACTGATTTATTTATTATTGATTTATTAATATACAGTTACACAGAACGCTGGTATCAGTCCAGTACAGCCACACCTGGGAAACACTCTTATTGAGGCTATATTTTAGTGTGCAACCCATCTAGTCTTACAGCTGAATATAGCTGCTGATTGCTGAAGTTGATCCGATCTGTCAAGTCGACTGCTCCAATTAATACTTGCTGTAGCCGTAGACAATAGCAGAATATGGTTTCTCCACTGTGCACTCCACCTATTGTTACCGACGACCGAGTAGTGTGGTCTGTCGGTCTGTCACCTAGTGAGCCCTGCAAAAATGGATGATGTGATCGAGATGCCGTTTGCGTCGATGACTCTGGTGGGCCCAGGGAAACACCTGTTGCATATAATGGACTGCTTCGGGCGAATACTGTATTGTGTTCATTCAACACAATACAGCCTTCTAGTTTACTTAGTTTTATCACAATACATGAACAAGAAAATGCAGATTATGCGGCAGCATTCAGTGTATGGTCTGACAACAAACACTGGCGTTTATGCAACAAATGATTTTTGATCTTTTTTCGTAATGATGAAGTTAAGTGACTTGTTTTTTTGTAATTTTTTGAGACATAGTGTATATGCATCGCTTGTTGATTGGCTGAAGATTATCGTCATGCTGTGTATGTTGTGTGTTATATGCAGGAATGGCATATGGTCTGCTAACCAATCTGGATCCAGTGTATGGTCTTTACACTTCGTTCTTTCCTGTCATTATTTACTTTTTCTTTGGTACATCCCGGCACATCTCATTAGGTAATGATTCCTTGAATTGCAATCATTCCTAATATGCTGCATCCCGGTAGATACAGGTGATAGTCAAGTCTCCGGACCCAAAAAGAAGACTTTTTTGAGTTTGTGCCACCATCTTAAAATGCTGAAAGCATTGTTAGGATTGGAACTGGCCAGTTTAATGATTGAGAAGGGTAGATTGAGATGATTTAGACATGTGATGCATAAAGGTGACAATGTTGGAGGTGGATGGAATTAGATGAGAAGGGATGCTTGAAGAAGACATAGTTGCATGGTGTTAAAGAGTATATGAAGTTTTGGTCTGTCACAAGAGGAAGGATGTTCCACATTCATCTGGTTTCTTTGTGTGAAAACTTCCATCGGCAAAGTTGTAGCTACATCATTCCTCTATTTAGCGGTCGATAGATGAATAGTGGGCGACGTCCCCATCTACCAAAAAATTGCGCTAAAAGTGACCCACCCAGTCAGAACACGCCAATTTCGACTGATTTCTATTAATAGTGACACAGCCAACTGAGCTAGCGAGAAAAGTTGAATTATTGCTAATAGAAAGTCAACAATGCGCTTTCCATCGAGCCATAGATGAACCCCTAAGTCCCCAAAGGGTGGCTCAAAATAAGAATTTTTACATTTGGCGTTGCCTTTCATTTCTTCTTTGCAGGTAATCGTAGACACTTCAAATTTGGTATGTGGTTTGAACATTGCAAGTTCCAGCCTGCACAAACTGTCTCTGAAATGGACAAATTGTCCCTGAAAGGGGCGTGGTCATTGTCACGTGACCTCTTTAATTTTTGGAAATAAGCGATAATATCTCGAAAACGGTACAAGATAGCCTCATAGTTTCTATTAAATTTGAATAGGAAGTTCAAGTTGTATGTACTGTATCGAATGGTTATGTTGCGTTGACCTTGAGTGACCCCTACCCACCTTAAACCACCTCAGTTTTTACATTTTGAGTTGCCTTATGCATCTTCGTCATTGGTGATCGCAATGACTCCAAATTTGATGTAGAGGTTGAATGTGCAAGTCACAGCCTACGTACGACAAACTGTCCTTGATAGAGGAGTGGTCAGGTCATTTGAACCATTAAAACTTTGGGGGCTCCAGTCATATCACTGGAACGGCTGAACCTAAAGTCGTCAAATTTTGTACACAGGTAGGCTATATCATTTCTAACAACAGGATGACATATCACCAACAAAAGGGGCCTGGGGCGTGGTTATGGTCACGTGACTGTTTTAAAATTTTGCCATTTGTCGTGATGCAACGTGTCACGCGGGTTTGTCAGCAATAGCTGAGCTACTTGTATACACAGGTAGGCTATGGGATGAGATACTACCCATTAAGGGCGTGATCAGTGTCACGTGACTTATTTTTACCTGCGCGACACTATGCTAGCGTAAGTATTAGCCGCCGTCGTGTGTCTTTGTGTCTGTCTGTCTGTCTGTTTGTCTGTCTTTGTATCTGTTACACGCCGGTATTGTATCAAAAAGGCTAAACGTAGGATCACGCATACAGGGCCACGTGATGGCGTAGGGAAGCTAAGAGTCGTTGGTGGACGAGGGCGACGTCTAAATCTACCTAAAATTTGTACTCTAAGTGACCCAGCCCCTCAGAAAACGCTGATTTCGCCAGATTTCGCTTAATAGTGTTGCAATGCGTGCACCCATTGTCGAATGAGAGGGGCAACATTTAAAAAAGAAAGTAAAGTCGGTAAAACATAAGCTGGCCGGCTGCATCATGGTACTGGGAGGGCTAATTTAGTTCGTACCGGTGATGTCGTTAATATCTTTAAAGCATTTTTATGCCTTCGCCAAACGGGCCATCCGTCCGCCGCATTCTTTTGTTCATTTATTGGTCAGGACGGATCTTGTTACAACGATATCTCATGAACGACTTGAGCAATTTCGATGAAACTTACATGTCATATTCACTAGCCTCTATCTATGACCTGTTTAGATTCTGGAGATCAAAGGTCAAGGTCACAGCAGGCCGTTTAGTGGAAGCTTCCACGTTGTCGCTGGGACATTGAAGTCCATCTACATATTACTTTTGAAAGCTGCTGCTACTACAACACTGGACTTACGGGTAGACTTGAAGCCCTCAAGTCATCGACCTTGAGTTACCCCTAGCTGCCCCATTTTAAACTTTTTTATCACCTTCCATATCTTCATAGAGAGTGGATAGGTTGATCGAAGCAAGTGCTAGCTCGCAGTTGGCAAACCGTCTCTCAAAGGGGCATGTGCATGTCGCGTGAACCATTTAAATTTTGGTGGGCGTCAACCGTATCTTTGGCCTATATGGCCCATCGAATAGCGCCAGTTTTGAATGACCTTGAATGATCTTCAAGGTCATTCACCAATTGCGTGTCTTTTCAAATGCGACTTTTCGTACCGTTGTTCGGCAGTTGACAAGATTTCAACTGACTTAGAGCGTCACGCGTTCTCACTGCGATAGCTGAGCCTCCTCTCGTGTGTTGTAGCCAGTGGACTGACAGTTGAGTACGTCGTGTGTCGTGCAGGTACGTTTGCTGTTGTCTGTTTGATGATTGGCACCGCTGTTAATGAATTCGACTGTGATTCCACTCCTTTGCCATCATCTGATTACTCGAATTCGTCAACATCATACGTTAATTCTTTTAATGAGTATAGTACGACGGCCAGCTCGTCAACGTCCGGTGCAGATGGCGGCGCCAGCGCCTTGCAGTGTCGTGTTGGCGTGGCTGTTGCATTGACCTTCATGGCAGGCATTTATCAGGTCAGTTCTCCACCACTGCAGTTAGTACTAGAAAACTGTTCTCGATCGAGGATCGAGGTTAGACCAACCGCGTTAGTGCGTTATCACGTCCATACGCGCCCCACATTGACCTTTGACCTTGATTTAATGACCTGAACTTTCAATCTCAGGCAAGCTGAGCTCAAGTTTAAAAGTCAGTCATTTCAAAAGATAGAGTGGACAAAACGGACAGATGGACGGACGCTACTGATTGCTTTACATTCCATGCTAACGTGGTCAGTAATAACTTAGTGGAACCAAGTTCTAAGTTCTGCCACCTTTGATCTTTGCATTCTGTAGTTTCTGCAGCTGTTATGCAATACTTTTAGTGCTTCTTTTGTCCATTTGTCAGATAATTGTAGTACTCCCAAGTTTTTCTGATTTCCCCACTATTGAGCACCTTAATACCCCGGCAGATGACGTGGTACATTGTGACGTCAGAATTAATGGCATTGTTTCATACAGGCTGTTTGTTTTATTGCTGGCAGCATTCACAAACCAAAATGCAGCACTGGTATTTCGGTTACTTGGGGGGGTGCAGTTTTGAGGTTTTTCGCCCAGCAGGGGCATTGCATTGTGCCAGTGGAGGTGAAATTTGGTGTGCATGTGAGTTCGTTGACTCATCCACGCCAGATTTCACCCACATCGGTGCTTAGGTGGGGCATGGGGCCCCAAAACTGAATTTTAAGCAATTTTCGAATATAAATGCCCTGGAGTGGCGAATCTCTTGGGCGATTTTTTATAGAAATTTTCAGCATTCCAGAGATATGGTTGGTGCCTACCAAAATTTAAATGGTTCATGTGACCTAACCAGCTAGAGTGGTCAAGTTTTGTACACAGGTAAGCTATATCAAGTCCTAGTACTCGGAGGACAAATGATCCTTAAAAGGGGCGTGGTCAAGGTCACTTGACCCATTTTAAATTTTGCTGACCCCAGTGATATCTCTGGATCGACTGAAGCTAGAGTCGTGAAATTTTGCACTCAGGTAGACTATATCAAGTCCTAGCTTTCGCATGACAAACTGAGATCACAGGGTCGCCAAATTTGTTATGCAGGTAGACTATATCAAGTGCTAGCCTTGGGATGACAGACTGCTTTCTAATAGTCGTGGTCAGGGTCACGTGACCCGTTTTTAAAGAATTTGCTTGATCATATCTTTGGAATTGGTGCAGCTAGGCAATTCAAATTTCGTGTGCTGATTGACACACAGGAGTACTAGTGCATGCACGATAGATTATCCTTGAAAGGATGCGTTTAGAGTCACGTGACCTCTTTAATTTTTGGGAAATAAGTGACGATATCTCGTTAACAGTGCAAGATAGAGACATAGTTGCAATGGAAGACGAATAAGAAATCGTATGTGGCCTATATACGAATGGCACCATTGCCAGTGCTCTTGAATCGTGAAACATAGGCACAAAGTTAGTAACGTAGCACTTTGCGTGGTCCCTCTGTGGTAGCTGAGCTCCTTGTAGTAATAGCAGTGGAGTACGTACATTCTCTTGTCCACCAATTTGCCACATGACTTTACTGATAAAGGCGTGCTTAGCGTTCTTGGTAGAGTCCTACCAAAGTGATATTTGCCATTTCAGAGCTATCAGTCTATCACCATTGCACCTGGTTGTAAACTGGCCAATTCGTCCCATTTGTGGAGATAATTGAAGCAGGTTTATTGCGTGGCAGGTGCCCTTAATGTCGCCTAGCCAACAGTGTCCAAGCACTGAAGAAAGGTTTACTGTGAGAAATTGTTGTCTGTAAATATTATGTGGAAAGTAATTCGAAATAATTGTCTCTGAGAAATGGCAAAATTTGTTTCACATTTAATGTAGGACATGCGGAGATGGATGCCAAGTACAGTGGCTGGTGTGATGTCAAATTAGTAACATAACGTAACATATTTATTTAATTTCAAAGTTGACAGAATGCAGCTGATCATATACGGTGACGAGAAGTTAGCCATACATGCTTGTACTGTGATGGGAGCATTGCAGATTCAACTTTGAAGTGCATTAGTCGCTCAGGCCAACTGTGGACCCTACCTGCTTGTGCTGTTGCAATATAGTGGTTGTACAGGTGACACTGACGCATGCTTGTGTAGGTAGCAATGGGTATGGGCAGGTTTGGTTTTGTGACGATGTACTTGTCAGAACCATTGACACGTGCATTGACGTTTGGTGCTTCTATCCATGTCTTCTCCAGTCAAGTCAAGCATGTGTTCGGAGTTCAACTCGGCCAGTTCAGTGGGCCTCTCAAACTTGTCTACGTCAGTATGCATTATTTGCTATCACACTGTCTTCTGCTATAACATATAGTTCTGTTAGGTTTCTGCAAGTCTCCATTCATCTACTCATTACAGTACTAAGCACATTCATTCATTCATTTATTTTATTTGCTCAACAAAGATTAAAACAGTAGCACTTCAAATAGAGAATGAGCAGGACAGCAAGGCACACATCCATCCATTAGAGCCCCATTTTGAAGTAATCAGTGGAAAGGAATTTGCTTCTGCACCATGTTCAACAAGTCTGCCGCTGACAGACCCGCGCAAGCAGTGCCTAGCGTCCACCGTGTTGTACACAGATGTCGACGGTCAGTGTGATAAACTGGTGACCGTCGACCGTCACCAGTTTACCACACTGACTGTCGACCTAAGTTGACAGCACCTGAGATGATCAGCCATTCCAGAGATGTGGTTGCTGCCCACCCAAAATTTAAATGGTTTACGTGACCTAACCACGCCCTTTTCAGGGATGGTTTGCCATTTGAGTTCTAGCACTTTGTTAACTGACCTACCTACCAAATTTGAAGTGTCTTATCTGTACTCGCTACGAAGATATGAAAGGTGATACAAAGTGTCGAAAATGGGGTGGTTTGGGGGTGGTTAGGGTCACTCAGGGTAACTGGAAATAGCATTATTTGGTAGAGCTCATACGTGTTCCTATTAGAATTTTATTGTAACTACTGGTATATCCCTATCTTGCACCGTTTCTGAGATATAGAGAGCCATTGGTCGAAAATCGCCGATTGTAACCTGCCCCACCTCTATTTGGTGTCCCGTAGGGAGTGACCCCATTGAATTTCGCCGAGATCTTTGGCGTCAGAAAACTATAGAGTCCCTGGACTATTGTTTGGCTTTGTCTTCGTGATCCTATGTTTAGCGTTTTTGGTACAATATCGGCGTGTGACAGACGGATGTAAGGACAGATGGACAAACACACAATGCCAGCATATACTGCGCTAGCATAGCGTCACACGGTAAAAATGGCCCTTATCATCTGACAGTCTAATCAAGAACATTGGTGTAATATCATGGTATTTTACTAGAATATGCATAATAGCATTCCGTACAGAAAGGTGCAGTCTCCATCCACAGCTCTGATGTGAGCACACCAGTGTCTAACTGCAGTACTGAAAATGTGCTGATCATGCTCCGTGCTACTTCACGAAATGCTTGCGTCACTGATCAGTCTTTGCTGTAATGGACTAATGTTCGGACTGTTTGGTGGACACATTGTTGATGAGGGCTGTGCCAAATAGGGGGAAATTACCCTAGGTTTGGCCGAATAAGACTAATAAGAGCTATTATTTGGCCAAATATGATTAGATTCAAATAGTTGCTGTTGTTTGTGCATTATGTATGTATTCGTTCAAGTTTGTTGTCCTTATTATCGCAGACAAGTCAAGTCCACACTAAGTTTAAGTTCTCTTTAAGAAAAGTTAAGCAGTCAAGATTTTACAGCCAACAAACGTGTTCGTTAATCAGTGCAAATGTCATCAGTAGAGCTAAGAAGACGTTACTTTGTATGCTACGGCTGAGTAGGTTAGACAGCTGCATGGAGTAGTGGAAATCTGGCGATGTTATCGCATCATCATCAGTATGTAGCTACATATGGCTGCCCAAAAGTTTGGCTTATATTATGATTATCTGTCGATTCTTTGACAAACGTGGCACCGTCTTGGGAGTTTAGTTACAACCGGTCCGTCATTGTCCGTTTCATCAATGTCCTATCCTTCATTGTCCCGTCTGTCAATCTCCAGTTCTGCAATATCCACCCCTGCAAATTCGTCCATCAGTGTTCAGTCCTGCAATGTCCAGTCATGCAGTTTCATTGTTCCCCATGAAACACATAATTTTGTCAAATCAACAGCCACTTATGCACTGCGGGTGCTGTAATGTGCCCTGATTCATTTATTGATTACGGTGCCATATAAGTTGATTATTTAACTTCTTTACTTACTTTCTTCCTTACTTATTTACTTCCTAACTTATCTACTTCTTTAAGAATAGGTCCATTCCATTTCCAGGCCAGAGGTTGTAAGAGCCGACCAAACCTGGCTTTAGTTTTGTGTGTGTGTTTATTTGGTGTTGTTATATATTTCTACGATGCATGCTGGTAATAATGTCTCCAAAATTACCTATTTTCTATCGGTTGGGACGTAAAACCTTAACTCAATCAATCATATGAAATTAACAGTGCTTTTCAGTTATTTCTTCTAAAATTATACATTAAAAACGTGTCTGCAAGTATTGAAAAGTGTGTGAAATGCAGTTGAGCAAAGGTTGCTAGTTGGATTGCATTGTCCTCATGTTTCATGCAGCTTTACATCGACTTCTTCAAGAACATCGTGAATACAAACGTTGCTGCATTCATTACCGCACTTGTCTCCATAGCAGTTATCTATGCTGTGCAGCGTTGGATCAGCCCACGGTTTAAGCGGAAATTGAAAATGCCACTTCCAATTGAACTTATTATGGTCTGTATACAGAAATGTTTGTCTTACATAGTTTATGAACGGAACATTTTACACTTGATTGTGAAACTCAGTAGAAAATACTAACTTGTGTGTGTGGCTTATTTTTACCCCATGAAGCTATGGTACTACAGTATATTAATATTATTACTATTATTATCATGGCTTGTACGGTAGTACAAGCTGTTGTAAAAGCGACTAGCCAAAGTAATGGGAA
>Ga0209363_1001830_pt1 | contig 10642 bp, 10 predicted proteins | sample WorMetexBAHAMAS3_FD_187385 | JGI IMG/M metagenome (GOLD analysis project Ga0209363, IMG submission 187385) | Marine gutless worms symbiont microbial communities from Max Planck institute for Marine Microbiology, Germany - Inanidrilus exumae... | ecosystem: Host-associated > Annelida > Digestive... | reverse complement strand
GCCCCCCCCCCCAGTCTCGTCGATGCATGCTGCATATCTTATTCTTGTGTCGTCACCGCTATCAATCCATATGTAAACTATAGAAATGCGTGGCAAAGTCCAGCGTGAGCACGCGCAAACGCGTCTACGAAGCCCAGGAGTTGCTAGACCAAAGTTCACCTAATTTTTATCAGACATAGAGGGGTCATCGGCGGTGTTAACGCGCTCGTCCATATTGCTATACTTCCATCCGTTGCCATTTCTCAGAATGGTAGGGTACGCCAATTTTCGCACCAGAAAACGGTTACCATAGCAACGTCCCTTGAGCGATCACGAAAAGGTCGGGTTGATCATGACCATTCACGTGAAAATTTGGTGAAGACTGACCCAGTACATTGAGATACGTCATTCATCGGTCTCCAAGAGGACCGCTAAAAAGATTAAGAAAAGTAGGCCCTAACAATAACATCGGCAGAACGTATGCATAAATTGACAAAACGAGTGACGTAATTTCTTCAATTTTATTTATGCCAGCTGTTCTGGCCGCCATGATTGTAGGGCAAGGAAATGTAGGCTTAATATTTTGCAGCACTAAACAGTCAGATCGCCGAGACGGCGCTAGCACTAAGCTTTTTCTTATACCTACCGATTCAATTTTGTAAAAAAGTTCGACAACTTGCCCTACAACATAGAGATCGTAGATTAACGTGACATCACTTCATCCTATCTATAGCACTTCGTCATGTCATGCCAGGCGGGTTAAATAACATTGTTATTACGGCTGGCGTTGATTAAAAGTTAATTAATTAACTGCATGAACTTTACTCACTTCTGTAACAGTCCTATGTCGAAACTAATCCTACTGCGAGAATTATTTGTCTCTCAGAAAGTTTAAAAAAAATTCATTGTTACACTTTCTTCACAGAAATTTGTAAACGGAAGCAGCGAGTGCCAAATTATACTCAAACGCAGAAAACACGAGAACGTGATAATTACAGAAATGTACAAATAAATATGAACAATGACACTGGCAGTAACTCAATCAATAAAACGAATGTAATGCCACAAGAAAACATATAACAACTTATCAATGGAAAAAGTACAGTTGTAGGAAAATGTTCACAGCTAAACACTGTAACATCAACTAAGCTGACCAACGCCAACATAACAAGGTGTCGCCGTAACGGGACGTAACACTACTGTCTCGCCGTCGCGTGCTGCCCCTTGGTGAGTTACGTTGCATATGCGAGTGTTACAGACGACGACAGACACCAGAGACTGGTAGAGAGCATCACTAGTCTGGCCCTCGTACACTATGTGTAGGCGGGCCAGTAGTAATTATGGCACAAAAAAACTAAAATGACCAATGCCTAACAAGACTGCCACCGTTTCTGTAATCCAGGGCTAATATGTACTTGTCACTGCCACTTTCTACATAGTCAAGCAACGCTGCAACATTCATAACTTCTCAATTCATCTGTCAACCATAAATTTAAAACAGCAAGTCACTACTACAGATACTGCCACATACTGCTACTATTCTGTTTCTATATAATAGGCTAGCGTAATATTCCACGTTTACACAAGTCAGTTGCCGTAGGTCTCTCACGGGGTTCTCTACAGAAACCGTTACAACTGACGGATGGTTGGTCGGGATTCAATGAGGCTGCCAGAACATTTCAGGTTAGAACACAAGAACAATCACGTCACTGAGATGTCAGACAGTGTTACAAGTCACTGAGCACAGCAAATACATACGGCTGACTGAAAGAATGATCGATTGATTGATTAAGGTTTTGCGTCCTAACTGAGACAAAATAGGTCATTTCGGAGATGTTCTTCCCAGCCAATCTCTTGGCTTAGTTAGCACTGAAAAACTAAAACAAACAAAACAAAAGCATCATGCGTCCATGACAAAATATACTACAACATAAAATTAACACAAAAAACTAAAGCCAGGTTTGGTCGCCTCCTACGACCTCCGGCCTAAAAATGGAACGGGTCTATCCTGGAAGGAGCAGATAGATAAATCAGGAAATGAACAAGTAAGAAAGTAAACAAGTAAGAAAAAAAGCATAAGGAAAGAAGAAAGTATAGGAATAAAGGGAGGACAAGGAAGTTAAGTAAACACACAAACAAACAATTTACACAGTGCCAAATCAAGACATGAATCACGGATCATTACTGTCCCGGAGTCCGTATGGGGCAACTGCAGAATGAAAATAAATATCTTCAAAATGCACACTGCACTCCATAAGCAAATAAATCATTTTGAGATCAATGTTGTCAACTAGTCAACCACTTACAGGGCGGCGGAAGTAATTCTGAAAAGCGATTTTTCTGGTTCTTCTAAACAGTGGCAAGTGAAAGAAGTGACGTCTAGAGCCCCAGAGTATCGAACACGGCCCCACATCAGTAAATCCGGCGCTGAGTGTGATGCATTGAGAAATGCTATGGACACTGCCCATGACAGCTGACTAGTTTCAATACTGAATAAACTAAGTAAAGCAAACGGGATATTTGTACAGCGCTTTATACCGAGTCTGACTCATCTATAAAACGCTCAGACACGGCATGTCTTAACGAGGAGGGATCACACACCTACACATGCAACCACAAATGGAATGAGCCATCCTGCCTCTACTCCTCAGCCACATATCATCACCGAATTTTGGCTGGTACTCATTTCCCGTCCCACTGAAGGCATGAGGGTGAGTTGACCGGGGTCGTTGATTACATAATAAGGTAGTGTGCCCATTTAAAGATGGTAACCCATCCCAATACTTACTGGGCCTGACACAGAGCAATTTCATGTACCAAACATCGTTACCACTACGCCAAACCGCCATCCTTTCTCATTATACCTGGTAGGATCACAGACCATGCATTCCCACTCATTTACAGTCTAGTCTCTCATCTGCACATGTACCAATCTTGTAGACATACTGTGATGAGCCAATAAGTTTGTGTAGTAAGTAATGCTAAAAATGCTATAACCATACTCATGGCGCTGCCCTCAACCATTTAATATCCTCTAATAATCCACTCATCTGTAGAGTATTACATCAGAGAAAAAACTAGCATTTTATGGTGAAAATGTTAATCTGAGTTCTACATGCCTGACGGATAAGAACATACACCGAGTGTGAGAACTGCTCCACTAACTACTGATGTCTGCCTATAATGTCAGTACATCAGTTCTCGTCACTCACTGGATAACACGACTGCATAAATATCAACAGCGAAATACTCATTTTCCATCAATTAATAACGTTACTGAAATGAAGCAAAATGGTCAAACGTTACTATTAAACTACTGTGAAAAGATTCTTCTCTTCAAGCAGACGAGGAAAACTATCAGCATATAAACAGGAATGGATAGCTTGTGTCGAGCATAAACAATAGCATAGATATGATGAGCATTACGTACAGCAAAAGACAAAATATATACCTTTAACCTCAAAATATTTCACAGTTACCAGACTGTCGCCTTAACACATCAGACATACTACATGAGATTCGTTAACAAGTACAAGTTAAACGAACTACACAGTAAGTCAAAAAAACAATACACTCGACCTTTGATCATAACTTCGGCAACTGTACACCGATTTTCAAAATTCGTACACTGTCACCTCCCTAAGAAAATTTTGTACACATACATCATAAAGATTCTCCACCTCACCTGAAGTATGTTTCTACCTTGTAAAACTTGACAATTACAACTGCTACCGATTTCAATGGCATATTCCACGTGAGACCTCACAATTCATCACATTAAATATGATGCTGCCTTAAGAGCTCAGGTCTGAATCCTGTGACTATAAAATCTGGAAAACAATTCTAGCAGTGCTTAGAAGAGAATCCGTGATGTCGGCGAACTGAAGCAGTGGATGACTGACGTGTAACATGGGCTGCAGCATGATGAAACTCGCACCAGTGAATGGCGTAAATGTTTGCAAGCTTGTGCTTGTATCTGAGATAGACGTTTTCAGCACTCACTTTTACTTTCTATTTATTACGTAGATATACTGCAGCAGGTATTAGTTACAAACACTACTGCCACCTTCTGACAACGGTGAAGTCGTTTGTTGCATAAACTTCATTTTCACGAGAGTTTGTCGTCAAAACATATTCCAAACGTTCTTGCGTTATCTGTATTCTGTGCTTCATATATTGTATAAAAAAAGGTAAATAATCATTGTAATTTTTTGCACCGTTTGTCATCATCATTAAGTTTTGTTAAGTTACAAGTAAAAACGAGTAATTGTGATGGTATGAGTAAAAGTTCAGCCGCTATTTTGGATTATTGAATTTCGCAAGGTAGTGTAGTAACACAGTTAAGGTGAGGTGGAAGACCCTGTAATAGTTACATAGAGACTTTCCTTCAGAATCTGTGAACGAACGAATATCGAAAATTGATCTACATTTGCCGGTTATGATCAAAAGTCAAGTGTATTTTTTGACTCACATTGTAGACAAAAATTAAAACATTAACAATGGGCGACATAGTTACAAAAACTATAGTTCTGAAACATCTGATGGACAGGAAGCGAAAAGATCAAGATGTCAACCATAGTAACCACAGACTGATGAACTAAGTCGTATCAGCATCTGACACATACAAAATACAACAAAGAAGCATCAAAAACGAGCAGTATCAACTTGCCAACAGCAGTAACAGTAACCCATTATATTACACACACACACAGAGACTCAGAGGAGTTTAACATTTGTAACAAAGCTACTTTTAAGCTGTTTGAAAATGCACAACAACAGGAAAGTTTAACAATGAACGGCAACAATGAACGTACGTACCAGTGATTGTTGTCATGTGTTTCACCTGTATCATTTTCAGTCACCTCTGCTTTTGCACTCTGCAATCAGTGATATACATAATTGGTCACTTGCTTTCGCTAAAACTACATAAATTTTAGATGCGGTTTTAAATTAAAACTCAGTTTAAAGATATTAAATTTGCAAATACAGTGACATCGTAAATCAGTTTTTACCAAGTTTAAAACCAAAGTTAATACTATAAAACAGAACTGACCTAACATTTTGGGTTTGTGATGACTAAATGGCAAAATGGATCTCCAAACATTTTTGGTGAATGCGAGACCCTGGGCCCCGAGACCGAGACCTTGGTCAAGATTAGTGACGGGTCGGTGTCGGTAGTTTCCTTTGCGCTGTATTGTGGGCATTCCAAAACAAACATCTGTCTAATTACATATGTATTTTCTGTATTGTAATACTAGTTCCAATCATTTTGTGGTATTCACTTCATCGATATCCTCAACATAATGTACATCCAAAAATTTGACAGAAATTGCACAAATGACTGAAACTAAAGTAGCATAGCAATATCAATGAACCATAAAAATTACTGCAAACAATTAACATAAAAATGTACTTACAATATCGTCATCAACAGCATTCAGCATGCTCTTCCCTCGTCCTTTTCTCTGACTAATGCCAGCGTTTCTTGCCGATGATGACGAAGACGGAATTTTGATACCTTTATCCACAGCACTGCTTACATCATTGGTTCTATCAATGGCATCCACTGATGCAGCAGACGGGACGTCGGTCTTTTTACGAGCAGCAGTTTCATCCTGTAAGCCGCAACACATCATTTGTGTGTAGTCGACCTCACAATGATGCTGTCCATGGCGCTATACGTTACTATTATCTCACAACTGCTGGCTTACACAGGAAGACATATCTCAGTTAATAGTGACACACAGTGAGTAACACACTGCAAACCACAAGAATCATAAAAAGGTGATACTATCCTCCATCACACTGCTTAAATGTCATTGTGTTACTGAGTAACATCTTATGATTTATAAGATTTATATATAACTAGAGTTGTTGAGCAATTTTTTTAATCGCGTTAATCGTGCGATTATTTTAATCGCATGTTAATCGCGAGTTTAATGTACATTTTTCCTTTGTGCTGTGTTACAGTTATAGGGGGTAATGAATGACCAGAGATGCCAACGAGAGCCGTACAAGACTCAACGATATGCACGATCAAATGGTACTTTTGAGCCATTTTTAAAATATTAGTGGACACGACATAATGTAGATGAGACAAGACAGTTCCAGGCGGCTGCACCACAGTAGTAGAAACATGCTCTCCAACTTGACTGGTGGACTGTTTACATTTGATACAATGAGGATAAAGCAGGGCAAGGTGTTCATCTAAATTTAACCGATGAATGGCCAATGGCCCATGCTGCTCTATAGTGTCCCCTAGATGTCGGATATCTAGGTCCACTAATATATTATGAGGTGGCGTGGTGGCACAATGAATAGAGCATTGGACTTGCGATCAATAGGTCGTGGGTTAAAAATCCTACTCGGGGCAAAGCAGCGTAACAACCTTGGACAAGTTGTTCACACCTATTTGCCTCTGTCACCAAGCAGTATAACTTGGTACCGGCCTTCCTTGTGGCTGGGAAGGTAATCGCAGGCCTGGCAGAAAGTAATGGCAGCCTACCGCCGTGTGGATGATTTATAGTCACCTGTGGGCTGACTGCCTGTACACCGTGATCAGCTCCGGGCCCAACGCTCGGTAACGAGTATGGGAAGCCTTTACCTTTTTTAATGTATGATGCTGTGAGCTGTTAACACTGTCACTGTGACAGCTAGTACCTGAGACGGCGGAACACAGCAGTAGATGACGCACATGAAGAGAGGAGCGATGACGACAATGATGATGATGACCCACAGCCACGGCCGCTCTCGAGTCACATCCATCACTGCATCAAGCACGCTTCTCTGCACACACACATGCATGTGCACTTCATCATCCACTTCACTGAACACTGATACTGCAAGGCACTCATTCTGAACCATTCTAACCAAGGCACCCTTCGTAAAATCCACTTGACACGTGGCACACTGCAGCCGTACGAAGTGTTTGTTAATAATAATCATTTAATAAATGGCTCTCATTTAAGTCTACTCTAAATAGTGTGTCTATTAGGCAATATCACCTGCACGTAGTGCATGGATCCGGACTATTGCTACAGATGTCACAATGATGTAGCACGTAGCATGGTCTTTGTGTCTGTCTGTTGGGCACACAAGTGAGCTGTGCAATAACGGCTGAACTAATTGAGATGCCATTTGCACGACTGACTCATGTGAGTACAAGGAACCATGTGTCCAGATCCCTAGCGGAAAGGAACACTTATGATGGATGGGGGACGTGCCTGCCAACTGCAACGTACCTATGCACGACCGCATTGGGCCCGCCACGGGTGAATTGTTTGCTCAGTGCACGTGGCCAACGAATGCTTGACATTCATCACCATGAAGGGTTAGCAAGACGGTGATATGGCTTCATGCCACAACTACTTTGGACACTGTTTTTACAGTTAGTCTAGTTACTTACTGGTACATGTTGTGTCTGCAACATTGTATCAATGACAAGGGAATGCAATCTGACTAAGCGACAGACTCAACAAGGACGATCGGGCTAATTATCAGCCAATAACCAACCTCTGCACTTTCTCAAAGATACTTGAAAGGTAGGTTGGCCAACAATCGTCTTCAGCTGCAAATGATGTCATTTGACAGCTTCAACAAGTTCCAGTCAGCTTACAGATCCAGATATTCAACTGAAACTGCTCTTCTACGAGTGGTCAATGACATCAAGCAGGCTGTTGATGATGGGAAGTGTACAATTCTGCTGGCACTTGACATATCGGCTGCGTTCGACTCCACTGACCATTCCATCCTATGCAGTCGTGTTTCTGATGACTTGGCATCAACGGACCTGTTCTGAACTGGTTGAGATTGTTTGTAACCAGTCGCTCACAGTATGTCACCACTAAGTTTTTGAATGCCAACACTTAGGTCGTGGCACCATTATACAACACTCATGGCAACAGTTAGTGCCGTGGCACTGAGGTCTGGACTCGGGAAGCACTGCTTCTCAGGCAAAACTGCCAAAACAGAAGAACATAGACAGAGAAATATCACCGATTAACAGCTATTCTGATGTCACACTCGGCAGTTCGGAGACATTCCAATAAACTTATTAACAGAAGACAAGCCAAATACTAACAAAACCCAAACGAGTCAACAAAACCAGCTGCATGTTACGACAGCACCGTATTGATCTAGTCTGCTTGACAGAAGGGAATGCAGTCGACTGACGGCCTTAGACACCGTGATAAGGATAGAAAACAGCTCACTGCAGACGCAGCTCCTGCAAGTTCCTGCTCATGTTTGATGACCCACGACTGCTCTGCCCACTCCTCCGCAACTCTCTTCTCATCCGTGATGATGATGTTGTCAAACAGTATGTCAGCAGACACTGACCACAGCTCGAAACCCAAGGCACTCTGGCAAACAGTACACACTACACTACATAATTATCCGAAATGGACAGCTGTAACTACAACTAAATAGCGATTGTAAAACATTCCTCAAAACATCACTTTACCAGACAAGATATTTCCTGGACAGTCACTCTGAGAGAATTTCCAGTTCAGTTTAGGCTTGCCAACTTCATTCAACTGCCAGTAAGGAACCTGTGGTTATAGTTGCAGTGTTCAAGAATACCTCATATATACAATAAATACATAATTTTAGCTAAATATGACAACAAAGTTAATAAGTAAACTTTTGAATAAAATACTAGTAGCAATTAACTTTGTGTGCTGCTACATAAAAAATTTCTTCTCTCACTGCATGTTACTGTTTATGATAGCAAGCACGACAGTTTGTCAGATATCAGCAGGCCACGAGATCAAAGTGACTTCTATCTCAGTTGCTGGTTAGTGACTGCTAACTGTGGTAAATCGTTATGTGTTAGTTACTTAACCAGAACATATAAAATGCCTGCTAACATAAAGCATGCATAAAACCAGCTGACTGTGACCAGACTGTAAATTATTGAATTCTGTTGGACTTGTAATTGTCTGTACATGAAAGTAAATGTTTTGGAAATGTCTGCATACTCTAACATGTATTTCTAATCTAAAATAACTATTAATTTTAGGCTTTGTTAATCGACTTTCTTTAAGTAAAGTAAACAGTGAAGTGTATAGCAGTTAGCAACAACTTATGCCTCACCGCTACAAGAAAGTAACATGCCATATGAAATCACAGTGTTACCTGCCACCTGGCAGAAAAAAATCCCGCCTTTACACCAAGTCAAAGCAGGTACTCGATTTAGCGACCCCGGAGGGATGCAAGGCCGAGTTAACCTATGTTACGTGAAAACGGACCAGCTAGAAATTGAACCTGCGACCTGTCAGTCACAAGTCCAACGCCCCACTGCAGTGCCACCTGGTCTGAAAAACAGAACCTTACTTTTGGGAATAAGTGGTGCAGGTTTTTATGGCTTGTACTGTCAATCAACCAACATTCAAAGAGCTGAACTCAAAGCATTGACCTCAACCACTGAAAATCACCTACTGGCCTTGTCACGACGTGACATCACACAGGATTCATTTCATTTTTTAATTTTACTTAACAAACTAATGCCTTTGGCTGTAGCCAATTAAATCAATATCATGACAGACATCTGTCCACACCGCCGGTCAATCCACGTCTGACCACTTGTGACGGACGGCTGGTCACATGATAAGTTCAATGAACAAGCTAGATTATTATTATTATTATTATTATGAATGTCGACACGACGTGAACATCTGACAGGCCTTATCCTTTCTTCATCCAACAATGGATTACTGAGGAAGGTTTGCTGCACCATCCACAGCGTCTGATGCCAGTACCGAAACAATGTATAAAAACACAGTGCAGTACCTTTTATAGACAGCATAATAAATAATATCACTTACAATTGGCATCATCTTGTATGGATGTTTGTCTTCAAAATAGTTTGGGTTGCGGATCATACGAGGAGACCATTTTCCCTAAAATGACATCAATTCACAGCTACAAATACAGCTCGTAATCGCACCTGGCACAAAAAAAAGAAATGGTCAAATTCTCCACGACTTTATCACGTGAATAAAATAAAGAACTATATCAACAGCAAACTGTACACAAACTGTACACCAGAAAACTGTGCGATCTTGCGAAGCACAATTTTTGCGCACTTGACTAATTGTGCGGGTCCATGCATTTTTTGTCATGACATGCAATTTTCGCGCAATTTCTTATGCTTATGTTCAACTTGGGCTACTCTCATAGCTTTTCGTGGTCTCGAAATAAATTGGCAACAACTAACATAAAGACACTGTAAATGTCACTGCGTATTCTACAAAAATGTCTGCTAAAAAACTGAATGTTATTTAAAAAATTCAACAAACACATTCCATTAGAACATTCATGTAGTAGATCAGTAATGTGATTTGTGACCAAATCCTGTTAAAAACAAACATTTGTTATTTACTGTCACCAAACATGTACATATTTTTTCCTGAAGTTTGGCACATTTTCTGTAATAAACTCTGTGCAAGTTTCCCATTTTTTGTGGGCAATTTTCTGATGGGACTACACAATGTACACAGGCAATACACAGTTGTAGCATTGATTGAGGTAAGGTTTTATGTCTTACCCGACACAAAATAAGGTCATTTCAGATATGCAATTCCCAGCCAATCTCTTGGATTAGAACTGAAAACAATAGCAAACATGCATTCACAACAAAATATACCACAACAAAAAATAAACC
>Ga0209363_1001829_pt1 | contig 10642 bp, 11 predicted proteins | sample WorMetexBAHAMAS3_FD_187385 | JGI IMG/M metagenome (GOLD analysis project Ga0209363, IMG submission 187385) | Marine gutless worms symbiont microbial communities from Max Planck institute for Marine Microbiology, Germany - Inanidrilus exumae... | ecosystem: Host-associated > Annelida > Digestive... | reverse complement strand
CCTGAAATCCGTCAATTTCGGCGGGAAAAACCTAGGTTTCGGCGACAAAAGGTTTTGGGAAAAACCTAGGTTTCGGCGGCGGTTTCGGTTACCGTAACAACACTAATTTCATGCAGGTCACCGTCAATGTGGGTGTAACCACTGGTGTATTTAAAAGGGGCAATTCTATTTCAGTACTGTATCGACCTCTTGCATGCATTACTTGCCCACATATCTGCTGTCTACTGGAGGCCCGCAAGCGTTTCTTTCACGCATGACTGGCTCACAACTAGTTAGGCATATAATTGTGGGCCGTCGACAACAGCTTCCAGCTGCAACTGACTCTGATCCAGTGAATAGGTGATGGCTACCCTGGACTGGAATTGCATACAGTCCAGTATTTGGAATTTGATATGTGCAGTTGAATTTATTGTGTTGTTACTTTTCTCCACAATACTCGATTTACTTGTTACTGGTATTTAATACTATATTGAATGTTGTTGTCATTATTTTCAGATATCTGATGAACTATTAGGAAGTCTTGTCTTTGTTGGAAGGACAGAAAGTTAAGAATATTATTTATGCTTGAGTTACTGTTGGTTATTACACTCTGTGTCGCGGTGCTGTTCATGACAAACGTCGGCCGATCACTGCTGCGCATGTGTCGTAATGGATATCTCCGGCTGCTTGCGTATAGTGTCTTCCTTATTGTTCTCATGGCCTGTTTGTGGTCTGCTGCAATTCAACTGCATCTGCTGCACAACCCCGATGAACTACCTGGCTGGTCAGGTGGCATGAAGCCAGAAGCTCATGGCGAGTACTTCTATGGAATAATGTTTGATGCCGGCAGCACTGGGAGCCGGATACATGTGTATAAGTTCAAGCATGCTGGATCATCAGGTAGCTACCGTACTCAAAGCCATTACACCTAAAATCTTATATCCTTTGGAAATTAGTGTTAAAATTAAACTGCTTAAATATTCTTTGAAATATTGTAGCTGTAATATTATGTAATAAAACTACAGTTACAGCAGACATAGCTGACACGTTTTTTAGCATTTTCAATATGTCTGAAGTGTTTGACTGTATATTGTGTATGATGTTTTATTTGGTTGCATTTTGCCGGTTGCATACACAGGTGAACATGAACTTATAGAGGAGCTGTTTGAACAGATTAAACCTGGCTTGTCTGCATATGCTAGTAATCCTCGTCAGGTGAATTGCCTTTTCAGACATATAATTTTAGTGCAGTTTATTTATTATTTGAATTTATATTTTGATTTATCTGCATAATGTGTAGTATAGTACTGTTAGATCTTGACAGAGGTCTACACTGACTGGGCGATGGGCCTGTTCAGGACTACTGTTTCACTGATCACAATGGGCCGGGCTTGGCCCAATGTTTGATGAGTCGGAGTCAAAGTTTCGGCCTACCGAAAACAGTTGATATGCACATTTACATTATTTGTTTAAAGGAGTAGGCCTATAGTTGCAAATAGCAAACCATCATTCAGATCATTCGTTCTACAGTATATTTTGTAAACGTACTGTACATGTTGTGCGCAGTTCCCTATTACCATGCAGTGCACCTCCCGATGTCAACCAGAATTGTGTCCATAGAATAGTTGTCATTATTGATGCCAATGGTAGTCGTGTGGGTAGGGTTTGTGTGTGTCTGTCTGTTTTTTACACGATATCTCAAAACTCTATCACAAAACTTGACGTAGAAATGTTCCATCTTGAGTCCTGGAAACCCATTTGTTTTTGGGTCAAAGGTCAAGGACAGGAGGCAGAAAACTGTTGCCGGCATGCGTTGAGTGCTGGCCTTCTTTTAGTTGTGTTTATGCTTATATGTTAGTTGCTGTGGCATATGTGACAGGGAGCAGAAAGTTTGAGGCCATTGTTAGATAAAGCCACGCAGTATGTTCCGCACACCAGCTGGGGTAGTACGCCGCTAGCACTGAAAGCAACTGCAGGGCTCCGACTTCTGTCCGAGGAAACGGCTCAGCAACTATTGAAGGAGGTTGGTATTCATTCACTAATTAGTGGATTTGTGTTTATATTCATTTGTTAACATTTATTCTTTACTGTGCGACACTATGCTGATGCAATATATGCTATGGCTGTATGTCTGTCTGTCTGTCTGTCACAAGTTGTGTTCTGTTACAATGAATAAACGTATCGTCATATAAACAATGCCACACAATATTCAAGGGACTATAGTTTTCTGTTGACAGAGGTCTTATTGAAATTTCATTGCGGTCACCTCCAACGTGGGTGCCAATCAGGTGGGATAGGTAAAAAAACGGTTAAATTTGCTATATCTCACAAACGATGCGAGATAGGGACATAGTTATACGATGGAAGTCTAATAGAAAGTTGCTTGTGATTTGTCGAATGTTGCTATATCCAGTGACATTGAGCGACCCCGAACTATTCTAAAAAAAACCAATTTTCTACAGTTTGTGTCACCGTTTATATCTTTGTAACTGGTGGAGATAGGAACTTCAGATTTGGTACACTACTGGTCCTGGCCTCTGGATTACAAGCCATCTTCGGATGACATACCATCCCTGAAAGGGGCGTGGTCAGCATTACGTGATCTTTCTATGTTCACCTGTTTATTGTTGTTGTTGGTGCCAGCATTGGAGAGCCAGCATAAAGAGAGCCGTTTGAATGAGGAGTGAGTTGGCAGATGATAGAAGGACAATATCCAGTGAATTTTTTCCATGGTTGACGTTAGGAATAACGTCCAGTCATATGCAAATTTTATGCATCATTTGCATGGTCAAGGTGGCAACCACCTAACCCAGATTCATAGAAAAGTCCATTAAACTGGAATGTTTGCTCCTCATAAACATTTAAGTTAAGTGCTTTAAAGTGATGCAGATTTGTAGCAGCGTGTGATGTGGATTTGTTGTGCATACAATACAATTTTTATGTTGTATTTGATGCTGTTGATTCGGCAACAGGATAGCCATCGGGATTGTAAAAACGTGCTCCACCAAGAATCCGAAAGGTCTGCTTTTGGAAAAGCCAGTCTGACCATGGACTATTCCAGAAAAACAGGCAGACTAAACGAAACTGAAAGCGATAGAGTACCATCTTTGTACTGTGGTAATTGCATGGATGTGTTTGTATATTAGGTACGGCATCTGTTTGAATCATATCCATTTAAGCTGGTTGGTGACAGTGTATCCATACTGGAGGGGATTGATGAAGGCCTTTTCTGCTGGTTCACTGTCAACTTCCTACATGGTGTGTTTGTGACGTTTTACAGTTCACTTACGTTGTAGTAGCTCGGCACAGTAGTAATGTGTTCACTGTGGGTGCAGTCAGCAAAGTTTCATATGGTGTCACCTTTCACATCTGAGATGAGTAACCATCATTATACCGCTAAACCATTTTGGCATTTAATGAGCATCATGGCGTCAGACAACAGTCAGTAGGTCCCGGGTTCAGTTGCGGTTTTCATAATAAAAAGGTAAAAGTTTTCCCATACTCGTTACCGAGCGTTGGGCCTGGAGCTGATCTCTGTGTACAGGCAGTCAGCCCGCAGGTGACTATAAGTCATAAGTCATCCACCCTGTGGTAGGCTGCCATTGCTTTCCGCCAGGCTTGCAGTTACCTTCCCAGCTGCAGAGCATCACCGCCCCTTGGCCGGTACCAAGTTATACTGCTTGGTGACAGAGGCACATAGGTGTGAACAACTTGCCCAAGGTTGTTATGCAGTTTTGCCCAGAGTAGGATTCTATCCCACAACCTGTTGATCGCAAGTCCAATGCTCTACCCGTTGCACCACCGCATAATAATTCTGGGCAAACTGTTCACACTCTTGTGCCTATCTGTAACCAGTAATTAGGTGCCAGTGTAGAAACTGGAACGATAATGACAGGTTATGGAACAGGCGTGGTCCACTGTTCATAATGATGGGCGTAAGCGTACAGTCGGTTTATGACCATTAAGCAGAGGTGACACGGCGCCAGTATGTCACAGATCTGTGTGTGCAATAACGCTGTCTGGGGAAGTTATACTTGTGCAGTGAGCTACTTGGGTTGACTTAGTCTGGCCATCCTCTGTTGATTGGTGTAGTAGTGTCACTGAAAGCTGGGATATGTTTGCTTACTTATTTTCTTGTTGTAAGATTTTTACTACCATTTCAAAAGCATTTCATTGTGTAAAAGTTGCCATTATTTTTTTAAACGTACATTAGCCTGTTGCAACCTTAGAATTAAATTAACACAACTGTCTCCTGGGAGTAAACTTGATGCTTAGGCCAGCCAAGCGCATTCACCGACTCATCACTAGCATCTGTTTTTCTCCGAGTGAATTGGTTGCCTTCTTGATCTTCCTGATCACTTTTGGAAACGTCCCCAGGTCGCCCAAGAAGCAAGTGCCTGGATCAGATTCGTTCTGACAACATCCTCCCTCCTGCTGATCTATGGAGATGTGCTATCCGTCGAGGTCATTCTGGGGTGACACAATGGTTCCAGCCGACCACGCGATGACGATGACGACTTTTGATTTTGAGGGGTGACAGATCACAACTTTTGTTTGCCCTGATGACGTTCCAGCGACTGATGTTATTATGTTCTCTTACAAACCATGTATGTGTCTATAAATACTCAACATATACCCTGACAAGTGACATTTAAAATGGTTTAATAACAAATAGGCCTGTATTTTAGACCTGCTGTGCACCAGTACTGTTTCTCCACCAGTGAAGTGTAATAAATTCATGTTTGTATATGCAGCATCATATTTCCTTAAGTTAATATTTTCTGTAATTTTTGCTCACCTTAAGTGTCATTTGGGTGACTCCATTAGTCACTGTTGGTGCAAGAGATGGCCAGACATTTTGCATGGTAGTGAAGTGACATGTTAAAGGCATGGTGTAATCTTTAATGATAGCTTAGTTACAAATCTTGTGTCGAGTGTGGGCTTTGGGGCAGTAATGCACCCTGATTCATTTGTTGATTTTAACGCTATATAAAATGTTTGTTAGCTTACTTAACTTCCATCCTTTCATCTGTACATCCTTACTTATTTTGTTCCTTACTTACTTCTTTGAGAATAGGGCAGTTCCATTTTTAGGCCAGATGTCAAAAATGGCGACCAAACCTGGCTTTAGTTTTTTGAGTTTATTTTGTATTGTTATATATTTGGTACGGATGCATGTTTGCTTTTGTTGCACGTTAGCTTTAGTGTTTCACTCACTACTCAGCCAAGAGATTGGCTGGAAAGAACGTATCCGAAATCACTGTTTTGTGTTTGGTGGGACGTAAAACCTTAACTCAATTAATCAATTACAAATTTTGTGCTGATTCTGATAGTGAAATAATATTCGATAATCTGTCGGCATTTGACAACATAGCAGATAATTGACTGACCGTGGCCAGTGACTGTGCGACACCCTGTTGTGACTGGTGATGTACTGAAAGTTGTTGTTAGGTGTGTTGAAGAACTCGTCAGCCATGATGGGTGTGTTGGACCTCGGCGGTGGATCTGTCCAAATCACCTTCCACTCCGAGGTTACTCTTGCGCCGATCAGTTGTTAACTTTTGTTGCATTACACAGTATTTTCATTTGCTTCAGTGTTACGAGACAAACTTGTGCTTTAGAAATAGCCATGACTGATGCTTCAAACACAATGCATTGAATATGTCATCATTGCAAGCGGTCAGCATAGCCGTTGGCACAGTTTGTTGCACCGACCAGTTGAATAAAACAAGACAGAAATGTCAGTTATTTGCCTAGATGATGGTGTGTTCTCCATATGACAGTAATCAGTGCTTTGTTGATTTTGTGATTCTCTTTATGTGCAGATTTATATCTATTTAGTTGTGCTCGGTCATGCGAATATTTTACATTTTGTTAATATATTTATTGGAAAGGAATCTTCAGGTAAAACGTGTGTAAAGTCTTGGTCAAGGTGATGTTGTTCTCTGATAATGTTTGAAGATCCTGATATTAATAGGCTGCATGATTAGTTGCATCTCCATCAATATAACCTGTATGTGTGTTGAAAATGCAATGAAAGGGCAAACACCATAGTGGTTGTGGTGTCCAATTCTACTTAGTTGTATTGTTTGCTAACATTCACTGTTTTGATGTATGCAGTTAGTGAAACAGAGAGATCGCACTGTTGATGTCCGTATCTATGGAGTGGACAGAACTCTGTATTCACACAGGTAAAAATGCAGGTCTCAGTGCAGTGAGTACAGGTAAACACGTAGGTCTTAATGCAGTGAGTCATACAGGTAAACTGTCAGGTCTCAGTGCAGTGAGTCATACAGGTAAACAAATAGGTTTCAATGCAGTATGTCATACAGGTAAACAAGTAGGTCTTAGTGCAGTATGTCATACAGGTAAACTAGCAGGTCTCAGTGACGTGTGGAATTGACACGATGTACGGTTCCAGGTTAAATTTGGCACTGAGGAACATGGATGACCACACCATAGGTTCAGTCGTGCATGCCAACTCTCCGTCTGATGGTGAAGGGATGTGGATAAGTGAGCCCCAGATATTCAAGACTAAAATGCCAATGAAGGACAAGTAGGTAGTCTGACAGTACTGCAATGTCTTCAAGGCATTGCATAATATTTCCAGTTTTAGGTTAAATAAGTTATTACCAGCAAATGGAGTGGCAGAAATGTGTTTTTCAGTGGCGTGCACAACTTTTGACCGATTTTTGTGTGGTACATTGTGAGTTAGTAGTAATAAAATAACAAAAACACAACGAGTTGTCATTGACTGTTGTCTATCTATGTATTCACTTGCCATTTATGTATATTTTCCTTTAATGCACTGACATCACGAATGAAATCTGAATAGTAATTACCCACTTCATATCCTTCAAAAGGCTGACCCAGGTTAATGGTAAAAATGGCTATTTGGACTGGTTATTTTATCTGTATGCCTGCTGATTGCTGTATACAGCTATCTGGGACTTGGTTTGATGTCAGGACGCTTCCAAGTGCTTGGAGGTGAACAAACATCTGATGGTATGTAGACTGGATGTGTGATATTATATGGTTCTACACAGCTGTCAGTCTGATTTTGTAGCATTGTTGATGAGTGTGGTTTGATGCTAGTGATCTCCTACCATCAACGTCACATCCGTAGTGATGGTCATTCTCCAGGGGGTGATGATGTATTAGCTAATTTGCCTTCAGTCCAGCTGTTCCAGAAGAGACAACTGTCACAGTTGTTTTTAGCCGGATACCCTTTCTGTTTCCCGACCAACGTCGAAGCACTGTAAGTAACAGAAACAATTTACACAAATTGGGAAAATAACCCTGTGGCTTTATTATTTCTTCATCCAGCACCAGACTGCTGGGGAAGGGGCTGTTTATTTATCACTAAAAGTCTCCAAAATAATTTGGCAAAAGGCCACATCACCATCTTGTCATGTCACCATCGGTTAATGTATTTGTTTGCTGGGTGCATTAGGACCACATGAGTCAGCCCTCCAAATGGCATCTCGATCGCTTCAGCCATTTTATGGACAGCTCGCCTGTGTGTCCAACACAGACAGACACACAGACCATGCTACGTGTGACATCTGTAGCAATAGGCTGCATCTACGCAGTTATGCATTGAGGCCAAAGATGGTAGTCAGTTTGAAGCGTTTGCTACATGGAACAACATTATGACACAAACCAGATTTTATGATTTCATATGACTGTGGAACACAGCACAGTTCGCTACAAACCACACTGTCTCAGAGTCACTCTGCAAACGTCATCTAAGAAACGTGATTGAACATTGGCAAATAGTATCATACAGCGGAATAATGTCCGACACTAGAGTCAGTAGCACAGTATTCGTTGTTGCTGCAGTGACTGCTTCATCGTCTGTTGATTGGAGTGTGATGATTTCTAGGCGTCATGAGTGGGTCATTCAACAGTTCTTGTCTTTCGGCTGACTACAGTGGTACGTGGAAACATGGCGGACAGAATCATCAGCTTAGGTGAGTGGAATTTGATACTGTATATGTTTCACCAAGTGATTGACACAGAACTGATTCATTATAATTTTTATTGGTACAGTGTCATTGCTCTTAAGTAGCGTTGCAGCTTGAATCAGTTGCATACATTTTGTGTCATTCTGCAAACGACCTGTTTGAGTCATGCCACAAGTCAGGACTAAACTAGACAAACGTGCTTTCTCGCTCAGGCGACCATACACTACCATGGTCCATCTATTCAGCTGAAAGCACGACTTCTTTGCAACAAGTGCCAAAAATGTGTCTGATTACTGGTGCCTTCAATACAGCTTGACCTTGACCTGTCAAAAAGCCAACTCCAGTTATGTCTCAAAAGTTTCTAGACATGGCCCAACTTGGAGTGACTATAGAGAAGAGAGTTAAACAAAAAAGCACTTTACTGGTGTTTATCTACAGCATGTAACATGTGTACTTATGTTTAAGTATTGCCAAAACCTAAACAGTGCATTTTTAGGTCGACTCTTCGTTAGAGTCGACCTAATAAAGCCGGTCTCAAATGTCCGTCTGTCTGTCCGTATGTATGTACATGCGTACGTGCGTCTGTGTGTACGTACGTCTGTCCGTCCATCCACAAAAAGTTTCTTCGATTTCAATGAAATTTGGCATGTAGGTAGGGGTTGATGAGTAATGCACGACGGTATGCAGTATGACCCGACCCAAGGTCAAGGTAATGAGCCCTTCAAATTTGGAAATCAGCCATTTTCAAAGGCTATCTCCTCCGCCATTTACGATGGCAGTTGGCAACTGACATGGATTTTTAAACTAGGGCACAATATCTAAATTTGATCTGGCCGGATTTTTGATATTTGGCCTAGTTTTTGTGTCACATGACTGAAGTTGGCTGAAACGTCAGTTCTGAAGAGTCGACCTTCAGTTTTGTACAGGGCTAATGTTTGTTTAAATTTCTTCTCTGTAGTTAGAATGCTGTGATACCACAGTGCAGTGATAGTCATGTAATGGTTGCATGTTTGTTGGGTATGATATAGCGGTAACCGAGGTGGAACCATGTCACAGTTTGATGCCTGCTATGCAGCCGTACGAAGAGTTGTGCAACGTTATCAGTTTGATCGTCTTCCACAAATTGCACGGACCACATTCTATGCTCTGTCGTACTACGTGGACACGGCCTTCGATGTCCGACTCATTGGTCTGTGTTTGATGATTCAGACTATAGCAGCAGTAATAATGTGTTAATTACCTCCTACTTCTACTGTAGTGTATGGCACATACATGTATACAGAAGGCAGAAAGCACTGAAGGAAACCTGTAGATTCCCTCATGTCTCTAAGTATTGTTTGGACAAGTGACAGGATATATTGGACTGTTGTGAAGGTAACTAGATGGAAAGTACTCTGAGACAGTACAAATCCCTGCGAAAGCAAATCGCCAATTTTTTGACCATTACGTTACGTTACCATTCGCGGATATGATTCAGCGTGCAAATGTAAAATGAAAACAATCGACGGTTTACGGAGTTTTTTTGACAGTTACTTCCACATCCCTCTACCGATCGTAACAAAACACGCTTGGTCTTCCCTTCCCCCTAGGAGCCTTCCCATAAAATTTGGTACAAATCCGTCCACAATCTTGTTAGTTATCGTGGTCACAGACAGACAGACAGACACACAAACCAACGCCGGTTATTTCAACGCCGGTGAAAACATATTCCCTCGCTTCGCGGGGATAAGCTGCATGCTATTTTCCCCACTGTCTGTAATGTTACTCACAGCAATAACATTTCCCTCCATGACTCAGTACATATGAACAGACTCTGAATTGGTCGTTGTTGCTTAACTCACTGTATTCAGTGTCTGGTGATGACTTACCGACGTGTGAGTTTTGCAGACTCACACTGACACTGAACCATATTCTCGTGGAATGTTATTTAGAAAGCATTGACAGTGTCATCGATTGTTATCAAAGAAACCCATTTTCATGACGACTTGTAATGTTTGTTGTTTCAGTTTTATGTTAGCTCTATAGACTTGGTTTTACATTTTATTTTTAACATTTGTTATTTATCACCTGATCTTATAGTTATCCAGCTTTTGAGGGCACTGAATAGCATATTATGTGCTGAGGTGCCATCAAGTAACTACTCACTCACTCGCACCAGCGGCATATTGGTATTTAATGCCGTTATTGGCATTTAATGATGTCAGGTGGCACTTCCTTCACGGAGTTGTTTTTTTGGTGATAACTTATTTTGCGTTGCATCATTATGGGGTTGATAATATTTGGCGTACCATATATGCAGTCAGTAAAAATTTTGTGTGTGTGTGTAATGTGCGTACTGCATTCTTGCGTGCTACAGAGGATATCAAACATGGAGGCGTGGCGACTGTTCAAGATTTCTATGATTCTGCACGGAAAGGTACAACAACATTCAACATAATCTCGATTTTCATGTGTGATGATACGTTACTTGAAATGTGGTCAAGCTGTTTACTGCAGTGACACGGTGTTGATTGATTGACTGATCAATCAATCGATCAATCAATCAAAATTTATTTTCCAAGTAATAACAGAAAAATTACAATGTAGTAATGTCGTAGCACTTGAAAGGCTACCAGAAAAGCATTACGCTCATTAAAACTGGTCGCCTGAAACAAAACAATACAAACACAAATACATCAAAAAAGAAAAGAGACAGG
>Ga0209363_1001828_pt1 | contig 10643 bp, 6 predicted proteins | sample WorMetexBAHAMAS3_FD_187385 | JGI IMG/M metagenome (GOLD analysis project Ga0209363, IMG submission 187385) | Marine gutless worms symbiont microbial communities from Max Planck institute for Marine Microbiology, Germany - Inanidrilus exumae... | ecosystem: Host-associated > Annelida > Digestive... | reverse complement strand
GGTTTGGGGAGGGGCCGTTCCCCCTCCCTATAAATTTTTGAGGTATTTCGTGTGAAATAATGCATATTGGTGCACTTTTGACATAGGAATATCAGGGAATATCATTGATTTCCTAGCCAGTTCTGTGCCCATTTCCCGCCAAAAATCGTGCTTGTGGACTTGTGGTGGCAATTATTGGCCGAACATTGATAAGAGTTGCACGCCTAAAGTCGCAAGACGTTAAAACTTTTAAAGAAACTTTTGCGTTTTTTAGCAAAACGACCCCGTACGGTAAAATTTGCAAAATTCTTTTCCCAACGTTTTCGTGTTGACACCGATCAACGTGTTGTTTGCAAATTTCGTGAAATTTGGCCGACGGGAAATCGGTGACACCGTGCGTTGCTTACCTGACAAAAATTTCGCCTGGCTCTTCAGCTGTCGACACTGCACGGATCGCGCCCATAATGTGTTATGGCCAGCCCCCGAGAATAATAATAATAATAATAATATACACATTTGTATAGCGCCATATGGTCGTAACTTCAGAGGCGCTGGGTGTGCTCCAAATTTCATCCAAATTGGTTCACTTTCAGCGGAGTTATATATTGTGCAAACGTTTTGTTAAAAATTCTGTTGATGAACTGGCTACTGTGCATGAATGTGTACGTGCAATGACTACCTCGTATATATATAGTTAAGTTAGTTAAGTTATTTTGTATACTTCATTAGTTGTCTACCATGTTTGGCGAATAAATATAATTATAGCCGAACGCGTGAAGACGCCAAAATGCGCCGTAAAGTGAATCCAATATTCGGCTAAAGCCTATAGTGCAGTCGGCTGTCATAAAATGGCTCCCGTAGTACCGGTACTAGCTTCGACACGAATAAAGCAAATAGCTCATCAGACTCATCTGTCGCTGACAAACCCGCGCGATGCGCTGCATCCTGCATAACGACAAACGGCAAAATTTTAAAACAGTCACGTGACCATAACCACGCCCCTTTTGTTGGTGATATGTCACCCGGTTGCTAGAATTGATATAGCCTAGGCCTACCTGTATACAAAATTTGATGACTTTAGGTTCAGCCGTTCCAGTTATATGATTGGAGCCCCAAAATTTTTAATGGGTCACATGACCTAACCACACCCCTATCAGGCACGGTTTATCGTCCGTAGCCTGTGACTTGCACATTTAACCTGTACATCAAATTTGAAGTCTTTGCGATCACTTATTACAAAGATGCATAAGGCAACGTAAAATATAGAAATTGAGGTGTTTTAAGGTAGTCAGAGGTCACCCAAGGTCATCGGCAACATAACCATTCGATAAAGCGCATGCGACTTCCTATTCGAATTTAACAGAAACTATGAGGTTATCTCGTACCGTTTTCGAGATATTATCGCTTATTTTCCAAAAATTAAAGAGGTCACGTGACAGCGACCATGCCTCTTTCAGGGACAATTTGTCGTCCGTAGGCTGGTTCTTGCTATGATCAACACATATATGAAGTCTCTAGCTTAACTCTGGAACGGCTTAAGCAGCTTAAGCCGTTCCAGAGATATATTAGGTAGACTAAAAGTTTAAAATGGGTTACGTGACGTGGCCACACCCATTTCAGGGACGGTTTGTCATCTGTAGGCTGGGACTTGCTATGTTCAAACCACATTATTAAATTTGAAATGTGTACGATTACCTGCAACGAAGAAATAAAAGGTTAACGCCAAATGTAAAAATTTTCGTTTTGAGCCACCCTTTTGGGGGACTTAGGGGTAACGCAAATGGTTCATCTATCGCTCGATGGAAAGCGCATTGTCGACTTCCTATTAGCGATAATTTTCTCGCTAGCTGTCACGGCTGCGGCACTATTAAGCGACATCTGTCGAAATCGACGTTTTCTGAAAAGGTGGGTCACTTTGAGCGCAAATTTTAGGTACATAGGGACGTCGCCGCAATCCATCTATGCGCAAATTTTAGGTAGATAGGGACGTCGCCGCAATCCATCTATACACCGTTAGATACAGGTATGATGTAGCTACAACTTTGCCGGTGGAAATTTTCACGCAAAGAAAATCTGTAGCAGACGTTTTTCGACAGAAGTTGAATTTTACTGGCAAAAACAGCAAAATCGCGTTTTGTGCCACCATTTGGGGACTTAGGAGTAACGTACACGGTTTATCTATGGCTCGTTGGAAAGCGCGTGGTCGACTTCCTATTAGTTCTGATTAAAGTAAAGTAAAGTAAAGTAAAGTAAAGTAAAGTAAAGTAAAGTAAACAGTGTATAGCAGTTTAGCATCAACTTAGCTCTTCACCGCTACGGAAAACTCACATGCCATATGGGAGCACACAGTGTTACCTGCCACCCGACAGAGGTGAGAATCCCACCTTTACCCGCAGCCAAAGCTAGTACTCGATTTAGCAATTGAACTTTTTTTGCTACCCGAAATTTGAAGTGACCCCTGACTACGCCCATTAGAGGGTAGTTTGTCATCCCAAGGCTAACACCTGCATACAAAATTTGGCTATTGGTTCTTATTAGCCCTCCGTAGTAACTATGTCCCTATCTTGTGCCGTTTCTGAGATATAGCGAGATACTGGTCGAAAATTACCAATTTGAACCTACTCCACCTATATTTGTCGCCCCCTCATTGGAATTTCGCCGAGATTTTTGGCGTCATAAAACTATAGCCCTGGGCTATCGTATGGCGTTATTTGATCCTATGTTCAGCCGTCTTAGTAGCACACCGACTTGTGACATACGGAAGGACAGACAGACAGACAGACAACGATCACGGCAAGTACCGCGCTAGCATAGCGTCGCACGGGTAATAGAATTGAAACAGTGTACGTTTAACAAAAGCTTAGTGCTGGCGCCAGATGGGCGATGTGAAACTAACACGACTTAAAAGAGTGTTTTCATTTCCTTGCCCTACATCATGGCGTCCAGAACAGCTGGCATAGATAGGAATGACAATATTACGTCGCTGTCACCCTATGAATGCGTGCAGTGTGTGTAAAATGTTTGACGCCGGGCAGTGTACGTGGGACAACAGTCGTGTGGTAATCGTCCACTCGCCGTGTCCTTGCGCAACGTGTATCTCGCGAATGTCGAGACAGCGGACACCAGACGAGGGTCGCGTAAGTGTCCGTGGCACTTCAACGTCTCCGAATTTCAGTCCATCGTCGTGACGCTGGTGGACTTCGCCGCCGAGGAACACGTACGCCGAGGCACAAAGTGTAAGATGTATGGTATCCTGTACAGCGGATCGTCTACACAACCCAAGAGCATATGCAGCCTTGGCAGCCGTCAGTCGGTTATCTACAATCACGTCGGCAAACCAGACGTAACAATTGAGGTTACATCCGACAATGCCAGCATAGCCAAAGAAGATTTCTACTTTCTTGTGCATGTTCAAAGTAAGCTTTCAGTTTGAACAATCTTAATTACCTGTAAACGAAAAGCTATAGGGTTGTGTTTTCGCTCTTGCTTTTACGTTTGTCTTTCTGTGTGTCTGTCAGCTGGCGTGTCGGAAATTTTTCATGCCAGTTCGGCATTTTCCCGTCCTGCAGTAGGGTTCGCCATTTTTACATACAGCATTTTCAGTTCATCAGTAGCACTGAGTTTACGCACGCGCATGTTTTTGCCTGCACGCAGCTTTCTTCACGTTTATGGACACGACGAAGCATGGCCATTCCGCAGAAACATAGAGGCATTTACTAATATTATTATAGGTCTAAGAGCTTTACACTCAGTTGTTCGGTTCGGCCTTTTTTTTACCGTGTTTTATTCATGGGCGGCGCCACCATGAGAGCTGGGGGACATTATCCCTAACCTTGCAAAGGTGGGAGAGATATGAGGAGGGTCAACACACGTAGCAAAAAAGTATATTTTACACAGTGGCATAACTTAACTTTGGTCTGAAAAGTGGTGGGACCAAGCTCGAGACGTAATTATAAAGTGGGGGTCTGTCCCCACTCCAAAAAGTGGGGGTCAGACCCCCGTCCACTAAAATTACGCCTATGATTTTACACGTTTACTCAGTGAAGTATTTCGCCTTTTGTTGCCTGGATGTATGAATTCGTCCAGCGTGTATATTGCAAGCTTATGGCTAACGTTAATGAAAGTTCTAGCAGTTGTGAATGAATTCGCTGGTTGCATTTCTGTAGCTTTGGGCCTTTACACGTCATAATTAGGCCTACAATAATGAAACGTATGCAATGTTCTGTTTTATATCACTCCAGGTAAGCAAAATGTGGGGGTCCTAATTTTTTCGCTCGCTCCGCTCGCTAAATTGCACATCCACCCTCAAAACCATGACGCGGTTTCTGGTGTTATCATGCAGTTATTTTACTATACACATATGCATTTAACTGGAAATTGTAATGAACTTTGCGTCCGTCATAGTTTTATCAGTGAAGAATCTACCACTACTGTTCCTTTTGTCATAGTGTGTAGGAGCTGTCGAAGTGCTGTAGCCTGTAACCAGTAGCAGGGCCATGCGCAATAGGATTATGTTACTTTCTGTCTTGGTGATACCTTAACAACGAAGGCGTTGTGCAGGGTGGGCCAATAAAACAAACCTTTTCTAGTCTCTGAACAAGCTGTATACTCGTAGCAAAACGTGCCACTAAAGGTAGATTTTGTCGGAGTAATGCACGTGGTTCAACATAAGAAACATATGACCTAGGCTTTATTAGGCTTTAATTTACCGAGTGAGATGCTGGCCAAACGCACTGATAAATTCGAAGAAAAATTTAAAAATAATTGTACATTTGGTAAATACTTGATATAATTATAAGTAATGTAGACTGATTAAATTATGAGTTCGTGCTTATATATATGTGCAGGCCAACGACATAGACATACACATGTACATATAGATAAATATTATTGTGTAATTTTGTATTTTGTATGTCTATTATCTGTCTGTTTGTTCATTTGTGTATGTTTCTTTTGTCTACCATAAATGATGAATAAAGATGAATATAAATCTAGACTACACAATATCGTATACCGTTGCAGTTTCCGTCATTCAGTCCTAACTTGCTTACTGTAACTCTCTTTATTTCAGTCTTGCTAATTCCAACGTTTTGATATTTTTGTATTCATTCGATCGAGGACAGTACGCTTCTACCACTGTTTTGATCAATTATATTTTGCCTTATTATCTACGCCGACAGCAGTGGCGGGGTAGTAGTTTCAGCGCCGTTTGTCTGTCTGTTATTCCGCACGATATCTCAATAGCCGACGCAGCTAGGATCGCCATACTTGACCTACAAATGTTTCACGATGAGTCCTGGAAATCTATTTATTTCCGGGTCAAAAGGTCGGAGGTCAAGGTCACGAGTCACAAAAACAGTGCTGGCGTGGGTCTTTACACTCTTGCGAGTGCTGGCTTCTAGTTTCTCAGGTAGTCGCCAAAATTAAGCCGTAAACGATATGCGTTGATACCAGCAGTTGTTTTAGTGACAAGAAATTTATGCAGAGATGGGAGGGCCTATTGATGGTAGCGTTTGTTAGTTCTTGGCTATGATGTTACTACCGCGTTGTTTAGTTACTGGGATATACTGTAGTAAATGTCTTCGATGTCTTAACGTGTTTGTAAAGAAAGCTGTGCGGAGTACTCCAATTCGACTGAATACGTTATCGCGTCGCAGACCAATGACACGGTTGAACTTCAGTGCGACAAGAACTCCAGCAGTGGAAAGACTTGGACCGTAAAATGCGTGGACGGAGAGTGGGTTGGCAGTGATGATAACTGTGTAAATACCACTAAATCAAATGCCACAAGAAGCAGGAACGACACGCTGCTTCAAGAGGATGAAACCGATGATGGAACGTATTGGTCAGGTACTAAATGCTATTCGCGTCTATATATAATAATCGGATTGTGAATCTGTTTGGTCAGCGGCGTGGCTTACGTGGGCGGTGAGACAGGCGAGTGCAGGAGGCGGGCGCGGACGGACGACGGGCGCAGACCGGCTGCGGGCGAGGGTAGGGAGCGCGGGCGGCAGCGGGCAAGCCAAAATCGCGCTCAGCGCGATTTTGGCTTGTTATCAATCAAGCAATCAATTAATCAATCAATCAATCTTTATTCGTATCAGGCAACCAGAACCCATAGTAACTAGGCCTATACATATAAAAAAACACACACACAACATAGTGCAGAACTTACAACACAGACAAAAACACGAGAAAAGAGAGAAACTAAGCCGTTATTGGAACGAGACATCTGCTGCCGAAGATCACACCAATATTTTTCAGCGATTTTCTCAATTGTGGTAAAGCTAATTCGTTCAACATCAAGGTGACACTATAAAACTTACTATATCTAAAAATATTTTAACACATTTCACATAAGCAGACTGAAGTTTGGCAAATGCCCCAGACGTAAAATTACACTACAGTCCAATATCATAAAAGTACAAACAAAACGTTTAAACAGTTGTAGTTTCACAGCTACTGAGCATTTGCTGAATCGTCTCGTCAGCATATTACAACGATAGAACAAATTTTTACGGTATTGGACAGACTTGGACCCTAAAATGCGTTGACGGAGAGTGAGTTGGCAGTGATGATAACTAACTATCTTAATGAAGGCATACAAGTTTCCAATATTGTTTTCAGACGTAGGCTAGCTAACAGCGGAAACGTCAAAACGTTGATATAACAAGTATGTCCACCCTCGGAATACTGTGACGGCAATGTGCGCTGGCCGCGTCGCATGCCGACGCCTGGTGAGTCACGTTCAGTATGCGCCGCATGCAAAGACGCCTCGCGACTAGACAAAAAAGACGGGATACCGGGGACAGACAAACGGACGGACGCCAGACCGAAACATTACGCTTTCCGCTAGACGCGGCCAGCGTAAAAATAAAAGGGGACGCTGAAAATGCGGAACGTCAAATTGCGAGATTTGAAACTGCGAGAAAGACAGGTTATGAAAAGCCGAGAATGCATAAATACATAGTATGCGACCGGTTGTATAGGTGTCTCGGCTAGCCGATTTCAATTAAATTGGCGGTAAGCAGTAATTATGTGCATGAGCAGAATAATCGTGACTGAACAGATTTCTGAACCAGTCTATCTTTCGCAAATCAAGGAAATTTTCGACTCATCTGGCCCTACAGTAAGGGTGCGCAGCCCGTTGTCTTCTAATGGCGACTGTCTCATTTGCCGTGTCCAGATTAACATGTCATGGAGTTACGTCTATTTTAACTGAACCATATGCAGACTAGTGTGGCAAACGACGTTAGCGATCGAACTTACGACGACTTTCGACATTCGACAGTTACCCACGCCGAGTCTGTGGGGTAGGGTTTTCACCGCCGTTTGTCTGTTTGTCTGTTTTTCCGCACGATATCTCAAAAACTGATGCAGCTAGGATAACTAAACTAAACTTGAGTTACAATGTTCCGCTGTGAGTTCAGGAAACTCATTTACTTTGGAGTCAAAAGGTCAAAGATCAAGTCACGGCTCACAAAACAGTGCAGGTGTGGGAGTAGTATGTAATTTGAGAGCACGGCTTAGCATTTCCGGTTTGACGATAAGTAAGTAAATTTCTATTTCCGGTGTTCTTTTAGATATTATAAGTTAGGGTTTAGGGCTAGAGTTAAGGTCGGTACATTAGGTTTAGGGTTGCCGTGCGGGCAATCATGGAGGCAATTACGTATCATGTTCATTCTGAGTTCATGTTCCGTTATGCTAACTAAGTCAAGCTGGTATTGTGTTGATTAGCAAAAATGATCATTACGGCGATCGGGCTGATGTTTGGAGCGCTCCTTGTCATATTTGGCGTCGTCGCTTGTGTGCGAAGGTATCATATTTATTGTGCACTTAACTAACATAGGGCTGTTTTCTCCGAATCTACTTTTACTTGACCTTTTTCTAACTTCATTTGATATATTCAGACCTGTAAATGCAGTGAGTAAAAAGAACGGTAATCTGAAAAAGCGGGTTCGATTCGATGGTGTCCTCTACAAGCTGTGACCGTTGAATGCCACAATACAGTATTCAGCTCGAAGCGGTCCGTTATCTGTGCACAAGCTGTTTACTTTTTGCATTCGACGATGCCTAGTGTCACGTGTCTGCGACTGAGTGATGTCAGCGTTATCTGCCGTGTTACACATTTTCAGTTTCCATTACAATACAGTCTGCTTTTCCATGTCCGTCAGTCAGGCAGCACAGCGGCGTAAGTGGTTTACCCAATCGGACATGAAACGTTGTCGAAAATTTGGGTAGGTACATTTCTTGTACGGACCGTACTGCCCAGAGGAATGATTTTGAATTGATTCTAAAGTTAAAAAGGAAACTAAACATCCCGCAGAGGGATCATTTGGTAGTGAATTTCCGGCGATCTGTAATCAGTGTGTATATAGTCATGACGGCCTGAAGTCGCAAGATGTTGAAATGTTGTGAGGAATTTTCCTGTATTTTTTTGGAAAACGACCCCTTACGCTAAAATTTTCAAAATTCTGTTTTGAAAGTTTTTATCGCGACACCGATCGACGTTGTTGTGTTCAAATGTCGTAAAATTTGTCCAACAGGAAATGGGTGAAATCGTGCGCTATTTACCTGACCGAAAAAAATTTGCCTGCCTCTCAAACTGTCGCTACAGCGCGGATCGCGCCCAAAGGTGACCTTTAAGGTCATATTCAAGGGCATTGGCCGTGGTACCATTCGATAGGTCACGTACGATTTTCTATTAGTTATCCATTGCAACTATGTCTCTATCTTGCACTGTTTCCGAGATATTATCACTTGTCGCAAATTTTAGAGGACACGTGACTTTGAACACGTCCCTTTTGAGAGTAATGTATCATGCATGCACTCGTAATCCAATTTATCAATCAGTACACGAAATTTGAAATGCCTCGCTTTGCCAACTACAAAGATGTGATTGGGGCGAAGTTAAAAAAACGGGTGATTTGTCATTGTGGGCTAGGATTTGATACAATCTACCTGCGTGCACAATTTGACGATGCTAGCTTCAGCCGTTCCTGATATGTCATTTGGGGCGTCAAAATTTAAGATGGGCCACGTGACCCTGACTACGCCCAATTTAAGGGTCATTTGTCATTCTTATGCTGGGACTTGACATAGCCGACCAATATTTGGAGTCCCCGTTGGGAGCGAGAGAAATTTGATAGAATGATGAAACTGGAAAAAGAAAAAGATGAAAACAGAGGAAAATGGAGGTGATGATGAGAGACGAAATACTGAAAAAGAAGGAGAAAATACATGCAGATTGAGAGGGCAACTCTGAAACTGCAACAAGAGGAGGAGGCAGATGAGGCCATGAGGTTGAAAGAATACGCAAATGCATTACGTTGTGCCATTCCTAAGCAGACGAATGATCCCATAGAGGTTGTAGCATTCTTTCAGATTGTTGAACGTTTGTTTGATGATTTTGAAGTCGCTGTGGAGTTGCAGGCGGCGATATAGTGACGTCCTTTTTACCGCGCGGCGCTAGAGATACGCGGGTATTAGCCGTCATCGTGTGTCCTTGTGTGTGTGTGTGTGTGTGTGTGTGTGTGTCTGTTTGTCAGTCGGTGTCTGTCACACGCTGGTATTGTATCAAAATGGCTAAACGTAGGATCACGCAAACAACGCCACGTGATATCCCAGGGACTCCCTGACGCCAAGAGTCGTCAGTGGACAGTCCTCCTTCCCCCTAAAACTTGCGCTAAAGTGACCCACCCCTGTTTCGAACACCACCAATTCGACTAATATCCGTTCATAGCGCCTCAGATGTGAGAGCTGGCTAAAAAAGTCCAATTAGCAATAATAGGAAGTCGACCACGCGCTTTCCAACGAGCCAAAGATGAACCGTGTACGTTACCCCTATGCCCACAAAGGCTGGTACAAAACGCGACTTTGCTGTTTTTACTAGTAAAATACGAATTCTGTCGAAAAGTCTGCTACAAAGTTTCGTTGTGTGAAAACTTCCAGCGGCAGAGTTGTAGTACGTCATGGCTCTATCCAACGATCCATAGGTGGAACTGCCGGCGACGTCCACACGTACCTAAAATATGCGCTCAAAGTGACCCCCCTCTTCAGCAAACGCCGATTTTGACAGATTTTGCTTGATAGTGCCGCAGCCTTGAGAGCTAGCGAAAAAAGTTCAGTTATCGCTAATAGGAAGTTGACAATGCGCTTTCCATCGAGCCATAATAGATGAACCATGTGCGTTACCCCCAAGTCCCCCAAAGGGTGGCTCAAAACGAGAATTTTTACACTTGGCGTTGTTTTTCATTTCTTCGTTGCAGGCATTCATAGATACTTCAAATTTGGTGTGTGGGTTGAACATAGTAAGTCCCGGCCTACAGATGACAAACCGTAACTGAAATGGGCGTGGTCACGTCACGTGACCCATTTTAAATTTTTAGTCCCCCTCCTCCTGAGATATCTCTGGAACGGCTTAAGCTAAAGAATTCAAATTTGGTATGCTTGTTGATCATGGCAAGTCCCAACCTACGGACGACAAATTGTCCCTGAAAGGGGCGTGGTCATTGTTACATGACCGCTTTAATTTTTGGAAAATAGGCGACAGTATCTCGAAAACGGTACAAGATAGCGTCATAGTTTCTATTAAATTTGAATAGGAAGTCGTATGCACTCTATCGAATGGTTATGTTGCCGATGACCGTGTGTAACCCCTAATC
>Ga0209363_1001827_pt1 | contig 10643 bp, 8 predicted proteins | sample WorMetexBAHAMAS3_FD_187385 | JGI IMG/M metagenome (GOLD analysis project Ga0209363, IMG submission 187385) | Marine gutless worms symbiont microbial communities from Max Planck institute for Marine Microbiology, Germany - Inanidrilus exumae... | ecosystem: Host-associated > Annelida > Digestive... | reverse complement strand
ATTCGGCTATAACTCCGCCAAAAGTGAACCGATTTGGATGAAATCTGGAGCACTCCTGGTACATCGTTGGGGGCTGGCCGTGGCAGATTTTGGGTGTGGTCTGTGCAGCAGCGAGAGCTGGAGAGCCAGATGAAATTTTATTTGTTTTTTAGGGTAAGCAACACACGATTTCACTAATATCCCGTTGGCCATATTTCACTAAATTTGAACACAACACGTCGATCGGTGTCGCAATCCAAACTTTCAGAAAGAATTTTGAAAATTTTACCGTAAGGAGCCGTTTTTTCAAAAAAAAACCGCAAAAATTTGTCAATTTTTTGAAAACCTATTTGCGAGTTTTGGTCGCCATAACTACGCAATGATTACAGATTGCCGGAAATTCACTACCAAAATAACCCTCTATGGGTTTTCTAGTTTTCATTTCTATCATTGAAATCAATGAAATCCCCTGGCCTGTACACTCTGTACAAGAAATTTCCCCGAATTTTCTGCGTCGTCTGACGCAGATTGACACCTGCTTTCATGACCGAATGCTTAACGCCATGTGCAGTAGAGAGTGACGTGCTGAATGGCCGGGGTTCGACTCGGCCCGGGCGCGTCCGCCTAGCAAAGAATTATTTCTAATAATTCCTATGCACATGATGAACAGGGAGTTAACCCGGGCAGGTAAGAGGGTTCGATGGTGTCCTCTATAAACTGTTACCATTGCTGATGCCTTGATTAGCAGCGTCAAGGTTGACTGAACCTTCTGCCATCCATGATACAGTAAATTGGCTGTCATCTTTGAGGCTGAGTATTAATAATAATAAATGCCAAAGGTATGCAGTAGCAGCCTACAGCAACACTACATTGGTTGGCTTGGTCTGAGAGGTGATGTCCACCTGGCACTGAGTCCACATTCATCAGATGAACCAGAAGAATTGTCGGAATGTTTATGCAATGTAGATAACCCCATAAACATTGGCATGGGTATTATTATTATTATTATTATTATTACTACTACTATTGTTTTATTGATGTGCTGCATAATGCTGTAGTCATTTCGTTATTGTATTAGTTTTATTAGTACATGCACAGCTAACAGTATGCAGCAGGCTGTTGTGGATGCAGATTACAGACCCTCATGGGGACTGCACTGGTTACAGCTTTGTTATATGCGTGTGTGTTGGCTTACAGGTGTTCAACCTGTCGACACACCCGTATGGTTGCCGAATCATCCAACGAATCCTCGAGCACTGTTTGCCGGAGCAGACGTCTGGTCTGCTGGAAGAGATGCATGAGCACACAGAACGTTTGCTGCATGACCAGTATGGCAACTACGTTGTACAGCATGTGCTGGAGCACGGCCGAGCTGAGGACCGCAGTCGCATTGTCGCACAGGTCCGCGGCAAAGTGCTCCCTTTAAGTCAACACAAATTCGCCAGGTAAATCTACTACTGTTTGTACACATATAGGTATATCTAGTCCCAGCATATGGCGGACAAATCACCCTTAAATGGGGCATGGTCAGGGTCACATGACCCATCATAAATTTTCAGCCCCCAATGATATCTTTGAAACGGCTACTGCTAGAGTTCTTACGTTTTGTACACAGGTAGACTATATCGTATCCTAGCTTAAGGATGACGAACGTTGGATGTACATGAGCCAGTTTTTGATAATTTTCAGCAGACAAGTTGCTGAGAAAGTGAGCAATCCAAACATGCTTTATTTTCCTACCTCACCTAACTAGTGATTACCTGGCTAATACAGGAAACTTAAATGCTCTGCCAACAAAGAAACAAAACGTTATTACCTGGTCTTTGCTGAACCACCCTTCATAATGACCAGCAATGTGCAGCACACAGTATGTGGAAAGACAATGTTATCCACGTTCGACATTAATCATGTCTGTTATGGTGTCGGTGTTGGTCGCTATTTCAAATATATGAGTTGTTCTTGTTGAGCCTGGAGTGAAAGTCAGTGGACAGTATTACTTGAATATTTTAAACTAATGTTAGCAGATGACAGTTTTTTCTTTGAGAAAGACAGTGAACCTGCTGCACATTGTGCATGTAACAGTCCAATTGCTGCAGTGCGAAATTCTCGGCTTTCTTTTTAGGTCGACTGTTCGACAGAGTCGACCTAATAAAGCCGGTCTCGAATGTCCGTCCGTCAGTCCATCCATGCATACGTACGTAGGTGCGTACGTCCGTCCATCTACAAAATGTTTCTTTGATTTCAATGAAATTTGCCATGTAGGTAGAGGTCGATGAATGACACACAGTGGTATGCAGTATGACCCGGTCCAAGGTCAAGGTCACGAGCCCTTTGAAGTTTGAAATCTGGCCATTTTCAAAAGCTGTCTCATCCGCCATTTACAACGGGATCTGGCAACTGACCACAAACTAGGGCAGAATATCTAAATTGGATCGGGCCAGATTTTTTGTATTTGGCCTAGTTTTGAAGTAGGCAGAAATGTTAGTTGTGAAGAGTCGACGTCAGTCCCATACGGGGCTAATTTTCCTGATCTACAGTCTCAGCCCATAGCTGAACCCACTGATTACAAGATTTAGAATATTATAACAGTGTGAATACTAGCGTTTCATTAGAATAGAAAAGATGAGCAGCGACTGGTAAACGATGTGATGCAACATTCATGTTAGTTTGTGGTTCTAATCAGTTACGTTGGCATTGTGATTGTGAGATGCAATGTGTTTGTGTGTAGCAACGTGATTGAGAAATGCATCTCACACGCACCTCGTTCTGAACGTGCATTGCTTATTGAAGAAGTGTGTAATGATAGCAATGGGTAAGTTACAATCACCCGTTTTGTTCCACTTCATTAACTCCAGTCCTGTTTCAGTTGATTTTGTAAATTTGTATTCCTAATGGAGAACACAGCGCAAAAAAAGAGTCATTTGAACTTAACCAAACTTTTCATTTTTTTCTTAAGAAAATGTTAATATTTCTGGATAATAAGTTTGCAGAAACTTTATTATTATGGTGAGTATGCAGACACATTATGAAGCCTCGCAGCAATTTGAAAATTATGCTCCGTATATTGGTAGGTTCGGGCTGTGCTATGTTTTAGGCAGTCTTGTAAGTCTTTCAATATTATCCTATTTATGAGCCATTGGTCCAAGTAGCTGGCATTAACTTAAAGACATCTAGTGTGTTTTAAGTTAATGGTAACGGAAACGGATTTATTCCGTTAACGGATAAAATTTAATTCCGTTAACGATAACGGGAATGGAAAAAAATGAAAAATGAGGAAATGGAAGCATAAAAATTAACAGTTGAAACTGAATAAATATTTCATTTTTTTATTTTACTCCCATCGCTGACGTGTACATGACATATTTGGATGGCGGAGGCACGCCTACACATATACAGTATATATGTAGGCGTATGTCATAGCAGAACTGCTCGGGTGGTGCAGTTTTTTTGCATTGTACCAGCTATTACGCAGACCACAGCTACAGTGTGATTTAAGTTAATGGAAACGGATTCATTCCGTTAACAGACAGAATTTAATTCCATTAATGATAACGGAAAAATGGAGAAAATTGAAAAACTGAAAAGTTAGACTTACGACTTAACTGAAACTGAAAAAAAAATATCTACAACTTAAATGACACTGAGTACATTTATGTTATCAGTTGCATGACCTGGCATTCTGGGGTGCCTGGTCTACAACTGTGTTGGGCCATGTATGAAATGAAATTCACTTAATGTAAAAGAGTTATGACATACATGTAACCAGGTCTGAAGTAAAACTGAAAGTCTTTCTGATGAATTGAGCATGTCTGAAGATATTCATGCATCGACACTCTTAGGATTGTGATGTCATTTTGATGCACACACTTCACGGGGTTTGAAATGATTGACAGATAGCTCCATCCATTCTCATTACGAGTTTGACACAACATGCTGACTTCTTGCCCATAGAATAAGTGTGCTGCAGGAAGGTTGCCTAGTATTGGCCTCCCAACAGCATTGTGAATGTAGATATTGATGCAGCAACCTTTACAACATCAGCATAAAAATAGTCTTTCTCATAGCTCTCGGTGATCTGACGTCATATTTATTTAAAGTGCACAGTTCAGTAGACATAAGCATGGTGAATGCTGTCTTTTCTGTAGGCCGCAGTCTGCATTGTACACAATGATGAAAGACCAGTTTGCGAACTACGTAGTACAACGTATGATTGACGTTGCCGACCCACCTCAGCGCAAACTGCTCATCAGCAAGATCCGTCCGCATGTTGCTGTGCTCCGCAAGTACACATATGGCAAGCATATTCTCGCTAAGCTGGAGAAATACTACATGAAGAATAGTGCTGATCTACCACCTATTGGCGTCGCTGCCAATGGCACTCTGTAGCATCACCCGTCATGGTCTTCTGCTGTATCTCCACACACTGTGACTGCTCCTTCCCTACAGCTGACAGACATAGCACTTTCTGTGTATGGTTCAGTGGAATTGTTATTGCCTTTTTTATATTTAACATTTTAATTTTACTGATTATAATCTGAGAGGATGTTTTGATGTTTAATCATCATTTCATATTCACATTGCATTAGTTCCCTTAGTTGTTTGATAAGTGTACGTCAGTTTTTATTACGGATCATTTAAGCTCATTTCATTTTTGCTGTGGAGTTTAGTAAATATCAATGTGTTCTTAAATAGTGAACTCTTGTTTTGAATGTAGGTTTCATTAGCATATATCTATTGTTTACAGATGAAGTATGTAGCTATTGTAAATGAATTCTGCCGTTTACAGTCTAGCATTTACTGTACATAAACTGTTTTTACCTTATGAAATTCTTCATGCAAAGAATAGGTGTGAATGCCGAATCTGCCTACCATTATACATTATTATGTAACTAATGTACAGTTATTTGCAGTTTTTGCATAGATACCTGTAAAGATGAACTGTCACTTGTACAAAATGTGCAGAACTCGTTCAAAAATTCCTGCTGTACAGATACAGGTATGTACATTTAAAATGTTTAACTGCTGTCTTACTGTATTGTCTGGCTTGTGTCCATGGCCTTTTAACAGAACATTTCCCGCGAAGCAGTGGATCGAACATGAAGGAAGTTGCGTGATCTGTTGACGTTATAGTGCTACAGTTGCCGTCGTGGTTATGAGTTGACAGCGTTTCGTTGGTGGCTGTGTGGTGATACCGAGAAGATGCCATTTGGCGTCGCTAGTTAGTGTCGTTTGTTAGTGTGTGTGTGTGTGTGTGTGTAGTATCATAGCGTTGGTTCCGATGTCGTCATTCTCTGCATGCGTAGCACCTGTTGTTTCCATATTTTCTATATTGCGGTTGCTGTAGTGGTGAGATAATGTTCTGACGTAGTTGACGTATTTGTTCTAGAGCTAGTGTTGTATGACGTAGTTTTGGCCGCGTTTGTGTGTCTGAGTGTGCTTGCAGTAGTTTTGTTAGTAAGTAGACACTTGGGATACTGAATAGTGCTATTTGTGTGCACTTTATTTCCACCAACAGTGAAGAAGATGTGGCTTTCTCACAGATGCTGCATCTACACATGTGGTTGAGCCATTCGCTCACTCTCAGGTGCTTTACCTATGCTAGAGGCATGGTGGGTAAATTGGATGTATTTTTAGACACTTGCTTTAGTTCCTGAAATCATGTAATGTCAGAATACAGCTCGCATTCATTGCTACAATGGGACAAATGTATGCTTCAGTCACTCACCAACATAAATATTACTATGTGAAAAATGTTAACTTGTGTGACGAATTATAATGCTAAAAGTGCAATAGAACTTAAGATTGTCGTTAAATTGTAAACTATCCAACATGCTGAAAGTATGTCCATTCGGCTGTACAGATAGTGGCTAGCCTTGTGTATGTTGAAAATTTTTATGCATTTTTAGTGACATTATTTTATTTTACATGTTCGCTCTGTATGGGCTTTTAGGCGGTAATGCGTCGTGTTGATTTTGGCAATATATAAAGTATAAATTGTTTGTGTGTTTACTTAACTTGCTTTTTCACTTTCTTACTTCCTTACTGTTTTTTCTTATGCTTTCTTTCTTACTTATTTACTTCCTTACTGGTTTACTTCCTGACTTATCTACTCCTTCCAGAATAGACCCATTCTGTTTCCAGGCCAGAGGTCGTAGGAGGCGACAAAACCTGGCTTTAGTTTTTTGTGTTGAAGTATATTTTGTTACAGATGCTTGTTTGCTTTGTTGTGCTTATTTTTGTTTTTCAGTACTCTAAACCAAGAGATTGGCTGGTAAAAACGTCTCCGAAATGACCTATGTTGTGTTGAGTGGGACGTAAAACCTTAACTCAATCATTTATGCTCATAAAATAGACAGTTACGTCTTGATGTTATTAGTGAAAATCACAGGGAGTCATAAACTTTAATAATTTTTACAATATAGTTCTACCTTAAAGGTGCGATAGGGGTGGAGGGGCAGGTCTGGTACTGTGGGTGGAAGTCCCCCTGATGCTTCTTTGGGTTTTGCCTAAGAGAAGCATTCCAAAGCCAGACCAACACGGAAAAGATGTTATATAATGAGAGTCTTAAGGCACTGACATGTTATAAGAGCTAACAGCCAACACAAGATATCACATTGAACTGATAAATAGGTCTTGTGGTGGTTGGTTAGTTTCCACCCTGTTGTTGGCACTAGCATAATAACTTAGATGTGCCTCCTCTGCCCATTTGGGGTCGTCGCTGAACAAAATTGCAACAAAGTCGTGAGTTTACTGTATTGTTAGCCATCCTTAAGCTGGTGGAACTAAATCTCCACCCAAGACCTTGTCCCCGATATAGCTTATGTTTGTGCTGAGAAGGACATTAATCTCCCAACGAACGGACCTAAAGGTGCAATATCACCTGAATTGTGTTGAAAGTGCCATTAAACTCCAACAGACCTTTGTGAGTCGGTTACTTACGTTGCATTCAGGTGTTGTTTGGTACTGGGTAGGGATAGCTCTCCACCCCTGTCCTTTCTTCTCTGATATAGCCACATTTGTGCTGAAAAGGGACGTTAAACTAACTAACTTGGTAGAACTGCAGTCTGTTTTCAGATTTTGCAATACACAGTATCACGTATCCATCTCAACATCTTGTGTTTGCTTTGCTTGCTTGCTTGCTTGAAACATTGAACTTTTGCACAGTGGTTTGTGTTTGCATGCTAGTAATATATAAGCCATGTCTACATCATAAATGTGTGTAAATATTTAGAATTACAATACAATAATGATATGCTGCACTGTTTTAGCTCTTGCATATTTTAGTGGGCTTTTTCATTTAAATAGATGTGGTGAAAGTGCTTCATTGTCTGCATATCCCGTGTGTCATTTTAACGTTTTAGTGTTTTCGTCTGTCTTGTGAGTTCCTGCCTTGCACTGTGTGTCAGAGATATTATGTGACTGTCATCTGATACGGAGTTTGACATCCAGATTTATTATGTTCTGAACTCTCGTCAGCATTTCACACGAGAGACGTAATGAATCTTGGAGTTGAATGAGACAGTTGATAGGCAGTTAACAGGAGACAAGTGGCATTAACTGAACAGATTTGTATGGTTTGGTTGCCTTCTTTCACTGCCAGTAGTGTGGCCAACAGGCAGAAATTAAATGCTGGTTTGCCATCATTACTTCGTATCCGAGGGAACACAGGTTGCTGTTGTATTATTACTGCTATGTGGGTCACTGATTTGTCGTGTAAAAATTAACGATGTATATGCAGTTGTCTGTTATACTAGTGACTTTTGTGCTTTTTCTATTCATTGTACGCTGTATAGTTTGCAGTTGTTCGGAATTGTATTGTAAATCTTTGTCATCTTTATTAACACAAAAATCAGGTATTTCAGAAGTCCTGGTAAGGCTTCAGTGTACAAACTGTAGATTGACAATTGTAAATTATGTCAATAGCGTGCCAGTATTTTGATCATGGATGCCATTAAGTTGCTGTTGCTGTTGTCTTGATTAATAACAGTCTATTAGTTCTTGTTGATAAACCTGTTTCAGTTTAATATCACAACTGAAGGAGTTCAGTTGCCTTTTAGTTGCTGGTTTGTGTTCGTGGCATTGTCTAGCAGGTCTTTATACATTGTAGTTTCATTGAATTGGAGTAACATATGGACTGGTGTTTGTTTATTTTGAATCAGTTTTGTCCATTTATCACTTGCGCATGTTTGAGTTGAATGCCGTTGCTGTATTATTTGCACAAGAAATATTGCATGCATTAGGGGAAGTGGTTGATCTTGGGACTGTTTCATGCAAACCCACTGTCATTGCCTGCAACCGCTTTTGTCGTTGTAACTATACTGTCTGTTCTGATAAATGCTAAGAAAATCTCTGTTAGAGGCAGCTTGTACAGTGACGATGGTTGTCTTACGTCGTCTAATTAGTTATGTCACTTGCTGTAGAGCGTCTATTAATTAGTTCACTGTAATCATGTTTTTGCACTAGCTTACACTAACTGAACGCTGTGTACATTAATAGTTTAGCATAAAAGTATTTTACTATAGTATTTTGCATAATTTGTATAGTTGCATAAGTTGAGTGGTATATAATAAAGAGATTCTGTAGCTATATAAGGACTCGGCTACTTGTGTTGCTAGCACTTCCTTATCTTCTCACAGACATTAGCATGAATCATTATATCAATCTGTGTATGAAGGCATCTGGCCGTAACTCCATTGCTACCAAAAAACTTAGGTCACCCCATTACTTTACAGATTGTATTAAAATATCACAATCTCTTTACTCCTATAATATTATATTCTGCTGGCTACCAAGTCATGCAGATATTCCAGGTAATGAAAAAGCAGGTAAAGCTGCTAAATCTGCATTAAACAAACCAATCCTTCGAATTCATATTCCATATACAGATCTCAGGCCTATTGTCAACAAATATATTTATGACAAATGGCAGCAAACTTGGAACTCACAAACACAAAATAAACTAAATTTATCCAAATATACCTTCTTACTCCACTCTTTAATATTTACGAGCCCAAATCGCGCGTTTGGCTCGATTTGGGCCGTCGGCTTTCCCCTCTGCCAGTGCTTTCATTAGTCGTATCTTCATTGTTATTCATAGACTATGCTGTGACTTTTCCATATTTCCGCAGTGATGCCCCGATCGCCTTCCCCTGTTCAACCTGGTACGGAATTCTGCCGTATACTCACCGTCTTCTGTAATCAGCCTCAGGTGACGTATCCACCTGCTCCAGTTGCTTGCTCTGAATGAGTATAGCTTACGGTGACAAACCACCTCTAAAACGGGCGCGCTCAGTCACGTGGTTCGTTTTTAATCTTGCCCCAATGCATGATATTTACTCCAATACTCCCAAAAGGGATGTGTTCAGAGTCACGTGACTTCTTTAAATTTTGGGAAATAAGTGATAAAAAATATCTCGAAAACGGCGAAAGATACCGACATAGTTGCAATGGAACACTAATATGAAATAGTATGTGGCCTATATAATGGCACTTTTGCCAATGTCCTTGAATGACCTTTGAGGTCACTTTTTCTGTTTGAAGCATTTTTGACTCCCATATCTCGTGAAACAGCACGAATTTACTAACATAGCGCGTCGCGCGGCCCCTCTGCGATAGCTGAGCTTCTTGTCGTAGGCCTATTTGGTCCAGCCACGAAGAGTTTTTGTGGTCGAAATTTGCCGTTAACGTTTTGTTACAGCCATTGGCGTATAGTAGCTAGTAGTAGGGCCTACCATACAAGCCGTGATAGCGTGGAAATGCGACAGGGTATTGACTGATACGCGGTGAACCGTGTTCCGCACGTGTATTAATTCGGTCTACGTCACTAGGTAACTGTCGGACTATGTTGCATCATCACTCTCCAATCGTTAAGTCATTCGCGGTTCTGTAGTAGGCTACGTTGTTCCTCCCTTTCTGATTAGGCCTACTGGCTGACATCTGTTTCCGCAGATCTCTGATGATATGACGCCACGCAGCCAGTGATATCAACTGACTGATTCGTTTTCGTCATCATTTTAGCGTGAAACGTCTGACGAACGCTACGCATAGCACGACACACGTCTTTCTTCGCAATGTAGTGGTGCGTTCGCCGTCCGTCCGAGTCTGACAGCAGTCCTGTTTCGTACCGACCAGGCGGTAAGGCAGGCTCACTGGAATTGCCTAATGCTGACAAACTGCCTTGAACCACGCACTAAGGAATTCTCGTCATCGAGTTAAGTCGCATGGGCGTCGCCGAGAAAGACGCGTCAGTCCGTTTAAATATTCACTGCCGGCGGGCTGTAGTGTCCCAAACGTAGTCGAGCCTCTAGTTCTGAGTGGTGGCGGCGGCTTAGCGACAGTCGGCGTCCGTCGCCGTACTGTGCTAACTGACCTTTGCAGATTATGCGATAATGGCAGCCGCCGGTGGGCGCAATGAGGCGGTAGACTAAGGTTTACGATCTTGCATTTTCGTATCGGCGCTTTGTCGTCTGCAACTCGGCGTAGGCGTACCGTCGTCAGCAACATGCACAGCTCGCTTCATTCCTTACAGATACAATGCCAAACTCCAGTAACCACGTGGACCCTATAATTTCTTATTCGTCTAAAAGCTTTCCTGATGGAATAGCTAATCTCCGGCTGCCAATTCTACCAATTCGACTTCATACTGATCGCCAGCGACAATGACT
>Ga0209363_1001826_pt1 | contig 10644 bp, 5 predicted proteins | sample WorMetexBAHAMAS3_FD_187385 | JGI IMG/M metagenome (GOLD analysis project Ga0209363, IMG submission 187385) | Marine gutless worms symbiont microbial communities from Max Planck institute for Marine Microbiology, Germany - Inanidrilus exumae... | ecosystem: Host-associated > Annelida > Digestive... | reverse complement strand
TTTCACGTGTTCGCCCAGACCACCCACGTTGTCGCAGCGCCACATGGATTTGCATGTGTGGTCATACCCGCGACCCGATTATATATTCCGAGTTTCATCGAAATCCGTTCAGGGGTTTCGGAGCCCTGGGGGGTCAAAATTTGGCCTTTTCCATTACTTTGGCTAGTCGCTTTTACAACAGCTTGTACTACCGTACAAGCCGTGATGTAATCAGTACGATCACTTAAGAGAATTGCATCACAACAATACTTCGATAACAGAACTGATGACCTACTCTTAGTGAATGATATGATACGATGCAGATGTTATACAGAAGCTGCTATTAAATCATGTTGAGTATGATGTTCTTCATTGTTGAGTAATTAATACTGCGCAGCTATTTACCATTTGTGTTTTGTATTTTGCGTTCTTGTGTTTCATCATACATGGCTGTACCTTCAATAGGCCTAGCTTTATATTATTAAACGCACAGCTAGTACGTGTTAACCTTCTGGTTTCTGCTGGTGCCTAATGATGGATGGATGGCTAGGCTGAGTTGGCCTGTGTGATGAATGACAGTTACAAGTCAGATCGGTGACCGTAAGTGTATCTGAAGCAGACAGCTGCAGTCGCTGCATTTTGCTGTGATGTCTGTATTATAGGGCGTCTTTTGTCGTGTGTGTGTTGACATGTAGATGACAGTTCGGTGCCTAGTGACTCGGTACATCACTGTAACTGCATCATTGATCAGATCTTCACGGGTGGTCTCCAGTCTGACGTCACCTGCCAGAAGTGCCAGTCAGTATATCACACACACACACGTGTATGCTTCATGTCCGTTTCAGTGGCCGTTTGTCTGCGTGAACCTGGCTTGGTTCATTTTGTCATTGGTTTCGTCCTGGAAGTGAAGCATTGAGGATAGTTGGACAGGTTCTTCACGTGCTGGTTATCCTTCCTATCAATCAGCCGACAGTGTCGGAGCACTGAAGGAACCCGGAGCACTGAGGAGAATGCATCTAATGATAGTCAGTTCCACAAAGAACATAAATCTAGTTGGTCAGTTTTGTCTTTCTCCCTGCCTGTCTATCTGCTTGTCCGTCTGTCTGTTTGCCTGTCTGTCTGTCCATCTGTATGCTTATTACTGGCTCACCTACACGTAGGTGGGCCTGCAGGCGGCTTCACCCGCGCAGGCCATGTGATGACATCATGCCACTTCCAGTCTAATTATAGCTCCACGGCTGCATGGCGGGCCAGTACTGTTACGTCTCATTAGGGCAACACCTTGTTTACAAAGTTGTGGATGCTGTGGATTATTTATTGTGAAGTCTTGTACACTTGCTGATTGCGTGTGTGTGTTTGTGTTTAACTAGCAACGTCTCCACAACGATTGATCCATTCTGGGACATTTCACTTGACCTTGGTCCTCCAGACTTTGAAGGTCGGGCTTGTGTTCATTGTTTGTCAGCATATCGGACCTGTATAGAGTCTATCCATCTGTGTTTATGTCTATCTCTCTATCAGGCATTGTGTTAATATGGCTGTTGTATAGTTATGCAATTTTTACAAGACCTTAGCCCAGAAATTGTAGTTATATTACCGTGCTATTGTACAGCACAGTTAACTCATTTGTGACCGACATTAAACATGCCGTTTGGGTCATGTTTGCCAGTATGGTATATTTGGTTTTATAGCCTTGCTACCTGTTTTTGTTTTTTAATGTTTTCTTTGTATTGTGATTTATTTGTGTGCATCACTTGTTTTATGGTGAACTAATAAATTAACTAAGTGGAATCTTGGTGCATGGCTGATAAGAAGATGCTGATTGTTGCTGATGCAGGGTTTGCTGACTTTGAGGAGCCAACGTCACTTATTAACTGCCTCAAAAGGTTTGAACTGCTCTGCTCTCACATAATTGACAGTGGTGGTCAGTTATTACTGGCCCACCTAATGGGCCAGTATTTTTGCTGGCTGGCATCTGTCAACGTCGTCTGTCGTCATCTGTAACGCTGCCGGCGGGCTGGCAGGCCGGGCGCGTGGGTGGTTGGCCACTGCTGGGCCGTGCGCGTGGGCGGTCGGGCGGCCGACACTGCACGGCGCCAGTACGGTTACGTTTCGTTTGGGCGACACCTTGTTAGATTAGACCTCAGATAACAAGACTTGCACAACTCAGCCATCACTGTGTGATGAAACAGTGAGTGCCTGTTGAAGATGGGAGGTGAACAGACATGGCATGTAGCGTACCTGCCAGGTGTGTAGTTTTTTATAGGTGACCGATGCATGAGACTCTTCTAAAGACTACTATAACGTTTTCCTTTGATTTATTGAACTGACGTGCTGTTTATCATGGGTCCACCTGACAAACGGTCGTTAATACAGGTAGGTAAGTAGATAGGTATTACTATCATTAATACATGTAGGTAGGTAGTTAGGTATTATTAATACAGGTAGGTAGGTAGATAGTTATGTGTTACTATCATTAATACAGGTAGGTAGGTAGATAGAGAGGTATTATTACACTGGCCGCATCTAGCGGAAAGCATAATGTAACAGTCTAGCTTCCTTCTGTCCCGTCAGCATGTACTCGGGGGCAACATGCGATGCTTCCAGCGTACATTTTGGCCTGACTATAAGGAAGACTGAGGTAGTTGTTGGTGATTGGTTTGTCATTGTTGTGTCTGATAGGTTCACTCGGCCAGAGCATCTCGGCAGCTCAGCGAAGATCAAGTGCAGCCATTGTCACAGCTATCAGGAGTCAACCAAGCAACTAACCATGAAAAAACTGCCACTCGTCGCTTGCTTCCACCTCAAGGTAGCTCCGCCATCGTCTACTTTGTGTAGTCTATCTGCCATCTCAGTACTGCTGCTGCTGCTGCTGCTGCTGCTGCATATATTCCTACTTAAATAAAAGAGCTTACGCACCATACTTCCGTTGACTGTCCAGCGGTTGCATCCCCTGTGGCTGCACTAGTACATTCATCAGCCCTTGTTACAGCAGGAGTATTTGCGTTATATCACTTTAATAATATTATTACTCAGAAATAATCGTGTATTATTGTTAGTAGTAGTGTATTCACCGCCATAATAGCAGGAATGAGAAGGAAGGTCGCCCAGTTTATGTGAACCATTGGAGTTGGAACAGCAGCGTTTTTACAAGCTCAGTGTCCCTCTTGTCATTCAGACCATGGTCGTGGTCGTGGTCGTCGTAAACTGTTTGCACAGAGCACAGAGTATCACAGTCAGAATTCTAACACATTTTAAGATAAAAAAGACACCTGTTTACAAGTGTTAAGGCGAAAGTTGTTGTTGCGGCAGCGGTTCGAGCACTCGACCGGTTTTCACAAGAAGATCTCGACATACGTGTCGTTTCCTGAGGAGCTGGACATGACGCCGTTCATGTCAAACTCTCGACACCATGACACGACCGTGACATCACTGGATGACCAGCAGGTCGTGCTGGACACGGTGTCCACTCTGTCCAGTGACAACAAGTGAGTCATCCCTATGCCATTGTGAACTCACTTACTTCCTTGAGCCTTTCATGTCACACCCACAGTCTTCCTACCAACGTCACTGCATCAACTTCTGCACCGTCTTTCAAGAGACAACTTGAAACATTTTTATTGACCAAACCTTTCCCATCACTTTAAATTGCTTTCTGATATTTCTGTACCGTGTCCTAGAAGTTACTTAGCTTATGCCACGTTAATCAGTACGTTTTACTACTACTACTGCTACTGCTACTGCTACTGCTACTGCTCTATGCAGTTTTACATCTTAGTGGCTCCTCCGTCTTGCCAGTGCCACTGATATTTCTTGTCTGTCTGTATCCACTGATAAGACCAGAGTCACGTTGTTTTGCAGTGCGTAGATGCAGCCTGCTGCTACATCTGTTGATTGTTGCGTGGTCTTTGTCTGCCCCTCTCTCTCTGTGGTTGCATTTTCCACCATCATAGATGACAAGACCGCAAATTACTTTGGATGCTTTTTTGTTTTGTTGGGATGATTTTTTGTAAGTCCATGTCACTATGGCTGTGACAGCTGTACTGATGGCAAATCACTGTCACATGGCTGATGTAAGTAAGTAAACCGTGTATAGCAGTTAGCATCAACTTAGCTTTCACCGCTATGGGAAACTCACATGCCATATCGGATCACACAGTGTTACCTGTCACCCGGCAGAGGTGTGAATCCCGCCTATACCCCCAGCCAAAGCAGATACTTGATTTAGCAACCCTAGTGGGATGCAAGGCTAAGTTGACCTATGTTACGTGAAAGCGAACCGGCCGGGAATTGAACCTGCGACCTGTCAATTGCAAGTCTAACACCCTACCACAACGCCGACACGATGTAGATGTAGATATTGCAGTGTGTCTGTGGCTGTTGTAGATACTCGCTGTACTCCGTGGTAAATCACCGCGGCACGGCCGACTCGGGTCACTATACATGTTTCATCCGTCAACACAAGGACCACTGGTACCGCTGTGAGGACCACCACATCACCAAGGCACACATCTCAGATGTACTGCACAGTGAAGGGTGAGTGATCACTGCGTAGTGAGGTTGTGTTGCCTGCATGCACTGCATAGATGCATTCTACTGCTACAGATGTCACACGTAGCGTGGTTCGTCTGTCTGTGTGTTGCTACGGATGTCACACGTAGCGTGGTCTGTGTGTCTGTGTGTTGGGCATATGGGTCAGCTGTGCAAAAACGGCTGAACTGATGAAGATGCCATTTTCAGGACAGACACATGTGGGACCAGGGAACCATGTATTAGATGAGGTCCAGATCTGCACAGAAGGGGCACTTTTGTGTGGGGCAATGCGGCCTTTTGCTACACTTGTAACACAAGACATTGAAGACAATGACCAGTCTGGGTTTACATCATGGCACTGACATTCAACTTTGCAAGTTGTTCAAAAATCATCTGTTCGATTCAACAGTGCGAATTAGCCTGAATCGATTTTCTCATATCTAGCTCTTGGACACTGGAAAACGGCTGTGGATGACGTATTCTTCTTTTTAGGTTTGCAGCATTTTAATTTTTACCATTTCTGTTAACATAGCTGAAAGTTTGCAGGGAAAGTCAGGCCCAGATTATATGCGTTTTATATAGACCAGCGAGTGCAAAGTGAAAATGAAAAACAAAATGCAAATCTAATTGCATAATTATGAAAAATTTAATACCCATCACTTACAGTCATACACATTTGATCACTATAATTACGATGCCGATGCAAAGAAAAAACTCCAGTAAGCAATGTACCAAACGTTGCAAAAGTTAGTATGAAACTGTACTCAAAAATGACCATTTTATGACCATCGAACATGTGGCCTGTGTGGATTAACGGTAGAGCGTTTACTCGCGATCCAAAAGGTCGCACGTTTGAATCTCGGCCGGTCCGATTTCAGGTAGCAGTTTTGGGCAAGCTGGTCTCACGCATGTGCCTCTGTCACCAAGCAGTATAATTTGGTACCGGCCGATGGGAGGTGACGCTCTTTGGCTGGGAAGGTAACCGCAGGCCTGGCAGAATGTAATGGCAGTCTACTGCCGGGTGCATGCCTGTGGGCTGACTGCCTGTACACCGGGATTAGCTCCGGGCCCAATGCTCAATAATGAGTACCGGTATGGGAGAACTTTACCCTTTTTTAATACTTGTCAACCTGTGTTTGCCAGCATCCCTAGTTAAGATTTAGTTGGAGCAAAGATTTAGTTGGAGCAAAGTTTTACAGCTTGTATGCTGTTACTAATGGATTAAGAGTTCTAATCAATTATGTTATTCTCCTTGATGCTGTTACCTACCATCTGTGTCTCATTCTCGTACATGACTGCAGTATTAGCGAAATAGATATTCAACACAGTTCAGGCGTGACATAAACTTGCCGTGTTTCATTAATAGTTGACATTGCACCGTTTTTTCTGAGCTATTAGGTTTTTGATTTTATCTTTTTTCTTGTTTCTGGGCCGTGCGCTAGATTAAGCTGGCCATCTCGTCAGCTTTTGAGCGCACGTTAATCTACCGTATCGTATCGTATCGTACTAGTGAAATGTGTGGAAATGAGTCGTTGTTGTGTGTTGACAGGTATCTGCTGTTCTATCACAAACAGATTCTAGAGTATGAATGACAGTGTGAACGTTCATGAACCATTCCAGCTCCTGCTGCTGTTGCCATAGCAACTGTAATATTGCCACGTTTTGTGATATATCATGTGACCAACCATGACCAGATTTAGACGCGCTGAGTAGTTAATAATGCGTAGCTGAAGAGGTCTTAATTGTCAATAATAGGTCTGCATATAAGTCTGTCAATTTGCATAACACAACCACGCGTGGGTATTAACCAAATATTTATTTGCATATAAAATATGATAAATCAGTAATAGATGAGAGAAATCTCTTGAGTAGCTGTCGTTTGGGGACCCAGTCAAACATGGAAACAAATCGGGAAAAGTAGAGTGACTATATGACAACTACTAGCAGTTAATGTATCATCATTTATTTGCTTGAAAGAACAAAAACACATTCAAACAAGCAGGAGCACCAAGTCAAAGTATGCACTTACAGGTGTCCTTATAAAAGATCATAGTTCAATTCATGCAAACTTCTAAGCCTAACATTACACATATTAATAATAGAAACGATACAAATATAAACACGAAAATGAGGAATACATGACGTAAAATACATGAAATCTACTTAAAAGTGAAAGATAAGAACTCGGAAAAATCTGCAAGCTTTATCGTACGTTTAAAAGCTGGCAATGAACGAACATCAGTGTTGGATGGTAAACTGTTTCATGCATGTAAAATTCTATGTGAAAAAGTTTCGACGAACATTACAGGTGCTTTGTGAGGTTGTTTAGCATGCGTCTAAATCGGGCCGTGACGCAGCATCTCAGTCTTATGCCAGTGTGACAGTTGATTATGTTATCCAGTGTAACATTGCGTCGTTGATCATGTCTGCCGGCTGTGTGCATGGCTTCAGTAATGCTTACCCACCGCTGTTCGTCTGAATTTCATGTGGGTTTAAAATCACGAATTTATTACAATACTGTGTGCTTAAATTTGATGTAAGGTGCTTTCGATTTCTTTACGACTATGATTATCTTGTTTAGTTAAGTTGTTGTTAGTTTTGCGCTTATTCTGTCTCGGCTGTTCTGTTATGTGAATTAACGTTCCTAGAGTCGTTTTGTCAGTCAGTAGACACCATACAAATGAATAATTATCATCATGCTGAGCGGCTAGTGGCCAAGTTGTGTTCAATGAAACTGCATTTTTTGTTACTCATTGTCGACAGCTGCGCGTTTAGTTAAGTACAGAATTATTATCGGCGTTGATGGACATGTATCGTCGCCTTCTTTCACATCAGCGGTTGTAATGTGTGTATGACGAGTGTTTTAATTTTTTGGCCTAAAATGATGTCATTTTTTTGGCAAAAAATGATAATATCATGTTTGCCATTTTCACTGCTAACACTGAAATTTATCTCTTTTTTTCTGAAGCCCAATTATGTGTCAAAGTCGTATTTGTACATTTTTAAAAATCACAGATTTATTGTTAAAAATATTGTTTATATGTAGCAGTGCGTTGATACGATTTCGGTTGTATGTAACCACAAAATTTTGTGCGAAACAGATTCTTGCAAGTAAGATAGCAAAATAATGCCGGGTGGGCCAAAAAAATGAACCCCTGTCTTTGTCACGTATGGTGTTACTATATATGCAGCAAAAACAGTGATGTGATTTTGAGTGGTATTTTGATATATTCACGAACAAGAGCATGCAATCAAGTTGTTTTTCCTATTACAATGTTAAATGTACTAGCAGGAACCAGAATGAATCATTGTCACCTGCTATAATATGTTAAAGGACTGTTTCAAAAATCATGACTATTGTTTGTTAAGATGTTGAATTCCACTCCTAGACCACTATTTAGTTGCAAAGTCATGCAACATTTCTTAGTACTGCTCGATGTTTTCTATTCTCCAGTTTTTATTCACACTTTTGTTATCTTTACTTATTTTATCAGTGTCTCAGCTTGGCGTCAAGAATGACATTATACACAGAATATTTGACCAATAGAATATTTAATAGTAGTCTAAAATATTATACCCTAGTGTGACGCTGCATGTCACACTCAAAACTGACAAAAACGAGCTGTATTGATACACATTTTATGACAGTTTGTTGAGAAAGAGTGGGGGGTTCCACTTTTTGGTCCACCCTGTATAATTGAATTTGAGAGTAAAATATGAAGAAACAATGTGGTTCCATGTCTGCCGATTTCAGTGCTGAAATTTAAATGTTGTCTTAGGCCAGAAGCTTAACTTTTGTGTCGAGTCTAATTTGTCTGTTTAAAAATCACATTTTTGAAAGATACCGATGCTACATTGCCGTTTGAGATGCTCACTGTCCACACATTATTAGTACTCTGTACTTACAGTTTTTGTTGCTGCTGTAGGCGAAGCCTCGAGCATTTACGTGCAGTGCAGAGATTGTCTGCGAGTGAAAGGTGACAGGCAGTATTGTCTGGAGTCGCTGTGCTGTGCGGTGTTTAAATTAGCTTCCCCTATCCTTTCCCATTTTGGGTCATTGATTAACAAAAAGGCAACGTGGTCGGGAGGTTATTGTATCGTTGGCCTTCCTGAACCTGGCGGAACTAAATCTCCAGTTCTCCACCCAAGATTTTGTCTCCAATATAGGCTATTTTTGTGTTGAACGGTGACGTTAATCTCCCACCCAGCCAGCCTCCGCTGTGAACGTGACGGTGATATGTGCTTGCTTCATTGTACGTGTCTGTCGTGAGTCTGTTTCTGTTTTTTGTTGTTTGTCAAGAAATCGTCAATAAATCTACTGAAACTAGACGTAGACTACTCTGTCCCAACGTCGATAGTGTGTTGATGGTGCGTACAGACTACGTTGTCTCCTGTTGACTTGAGACAGAGGTAGTAGTGAATTGCAGTCGTCAGATTCAGGTGAACAATGGATTCCGTGTATTATAGCCCAGTATGGATGGGTATGCATGACACTGTACAAGAAGCGGAGATCAAAGCGACGGATTTTTAAGGTGAGCTGGGCTACGTACAAGATATTTGTGAGTTATATGTAATTGTTGACTTTCATCCTTCGCTTCAGACGTGACCAACACGCAATGTTGATGTGATTCAAAACAGCGAGTTCAAGTGACAAAGTGTTAACTGCTGATTTCTCACAAAGTAAGAGTCTTCGTACAAAACGGTACGATTTGCAGTAATTGACGCTGCCAAATTTCACGATGAGCTCTGTAAAAACAAGGTGCCGCTCTAACTGGACGTAACACGACTGGCCCGCCGTGAATATTACAGACGACAGACACCAGCAACCGTTACTAGTCTGGCTCCCTACACTACTGCAAAAAGTCCTCAAGTGACTTAGTAGACAAGCCACAATCTGCTCGTAAATAGACAGGGTTTGACACGGACGCTGTCAAAAAGGTTACGATGCTAGCCCATACAAGTACACTATTTGCCTTTGCAAAGCTTAAATTTCCACAAATCTTGCGCTTTACAGTGTACCATAGACTTTTATTTAAACTTTAATACTTTACTTGCGCTGTAGTAGTAACAGCGGGGATCAAATCCAACACGTAGGCGACTTCTTACCTCGTTGCATCAAAAGTGAAGTCGGATTTCAACAAGCGCCGCATGGATCTTGCGTGTTATTTTTGAGAACGTCCACGTTTGTTTTCAACGCGTTGGCCGTGTTTGCGTCGCGCAGTTCATCTGCGACAGAAGAGTCTCCTGTAATCAACCGCTTGGACCTACATTGTATATTCGGTGGTTAAATTACTTTCCAAGAGGTGCCGGATCCCCAATTTGTTAGTGAAAGGAGGCCCAAGTCACGAACGGCCGAGCGAGGCATGGGCGCCTCGATCCCCCCATAACGACGGTCTAGGTCTTGCGGTGCCCACTGCCCAGTTAAATTTACTTTAGTTAAGTTTAACGTTAAATTTTACAAGTATCCAGCAGCGTCGTAGCAGTCGCCGCCTTCAGTCCTCCGAAAAGCTAAGTATGAGTGAGTAGAACATGCGGCCACCGGCTCCCGCTGTTTGGTGCCAGAAAAGCACAGAACCTAAACGTAAGGTCCCGGATCTTTGTGTTAAGGTGCTGGATCCTAAGCTGGAGGTACCGGATCAGAGATCCGGTGGGATCCGGCTTAATTTAACCCCTGTCTGTATATTGCTTCCATTGCCCAAGTAATTAATTACGTGAGTGCCGTGGCGTTTATTTTCTCTGACCTACCGTCCATTTAGCACCTGTTGCTAGTAATGACAACGTGTCACGTGTGTCAATATTAATACACAGATCATGCAAACAGCTGGCAATGATCCAGTTCAAGCCGCCGACGCTATCGCCATTTATTATCCGCCGACGCGTGCTTGTTAAGCCGCGTTCACATGCAATGCGGCACCGCAACGCAAGACAGTGTACGGAAACGTTCGGCGTCATTCGATGTCGTGCGTCATCGTACGTCGTCGCGTTGCGTCACGGCGTTTCATTGAGGGATCACGCTTGTGAAACAGTTTTACCTGCTAATCTGCAACAGATAACCAGCTATGGACAGTTCAGGCAACACCGGATGATCGGAAATCACATTTAATATTACTGGCCCGACTAATGGACTAGTAC
>Ga0209363_1001825_pt1 | contig 10645 bp, 6 predicted proteins | sample WorMetexBAHAMAS3_FD_187385 | JGI IMG/M metagenome (GOLD analysis project Ga0209363, IMG submission 187385) | Marine gutless worms symbiont microbial communities from Max Planck institute for Marine Microbiology, Germany - Inanidrilus exumae... | ecosystem: Host-associated > Annelida > Digestive... | reverse complement strand
ATCTAATACATGATTTCTTAGGCCCACATGAGTCAGACCCCCAAACGGCATCTGGATCGATTCGGCCGTTTTTGCACAGCTCACCCGTGTAGCCAACACACAGACACACTGTAGACACACAGACCGGGCTACGTGCGACATCTGTAGCAATAGGTTGCATCTCATGCACCGCGTTTAGGCGATGCGGCCTAATAATAATACTGCGTTATTCCACATTTATCGTGCATCGTGAAAGTTGTAGACCTTCTGTAACTTTTAATTTTATTGTTACACATGCAATAAAATATTATGCCTATAGTTTATGCAGTAATAATGTTTAGCATATTGGGACAACTAACACTTTACCATTTCCTTGTAGTTAGGATAGAAGCATTGCTCAATGAGTGGGAACTTCTCCTTGCCAAGTCGCTTCTGGACCTGTATTAGCTGTCCGAACTGAAAGCACAAATTTCATTGATTTCCGTTATATAACTCGACACTTAAAAGTCTACGTTAAAACACATACTGATTCGCACGGCGAGCATAATGTACACATGAATAAACTACGAATTTCTAATGTGCCGTCTAAGGTCGGAAGCCCATTTGAACGTCAAAAACTGATAAAACCTAAATAAATACTCATAAAACACCCGCCGGCTAAAATGTGTCTCTGATGACTACATTAAAGGTGGGTTTTTAGATTGCCTTAAAGCCGTGTGAGAATAAGCAAGTTTCAGCGTCTGTGAAAGCGAATTCGAATTTGAAAATTCGAAGCAAATTATGCTGTCAAGGCAGAAAGCGTGCAACAGCTGCAATATCAGAAAAATCACATTTATACGTAAAAAGTCACTTAGGCTTAGCGTTAGGTATACTGCTGGGTCAACTGGAAAGTAACGAATTTGCCTCAACAAGCGTAATAACAAGAACAACAAGAAATCGCAAACAACGTGGCGATTTGGCATTTGGCGTAGTATAGTTACGGCGTTGGGCGTAGCAACTCAGCATTCTCCCTTAGCGTGACGGGAAACGAGTACCGGCCAAAGTACGGTGATGCTCTGCGGCTGGGGAGGGGAGTAAAGGTAGAATGGCTCATTAGCACGTGCCATACCTGAGCGCATTAGAGATGAGTGTCGCACTCATTATAAGGCGCTATACGAATGTCTTGTTTACAACGCCGTGTCATTGCAAGACTGGCAGCATGTGTACAAACTATAACGGTAACGAAACATAGTATTTGCCCAGCAGCGCATAATAAATATAGTCCAGCAGACGAACTGGATGAACATTCTACAATCTTTTCTGCTTTTTTGTACCTGATATCTACGATAACGTTTCTACAAACTATAGCTATTTTTATTTATGTTTCATGTACAGTGTACATACCACCCACGGCCTGTCCATGAAATTGTAGATGGAATGTAGGGAATTGACGCTCGGAATGCCTCCATACTGCAAGCCGAGTACGATGTTCTTCCAGTTATTGGTCGCATCTCGAGTGTGCTGCCTCAGCAACACGAAGTCTGGCTTGACTGATCTGATGTCGAGCGCAGCCACATCAACAATCACTCAATCAAACTAGAAAGCCATCACTGGAGGTCGCCTCAACCACTTCAGTAACAGTTTTGGCCCACCGTTAATGTTCGATTGGCTGTTACTTATTATTCGGCTCGACGTTAGGCTTCAGCCGAATGTTGGATTCACTGTACGGCTCGTTTTGGCTGTGTTCACACGTTCGGGTTACCTTCGCCGAAACTGAACCGATTAGGATGAAATCTGGAGCATTCTGAGTATATTGTCAGAGGCTGGCCCTGACAGATTTTGTGCGCGATCCGCGCAGTAGCGACAGCTGGAGAGCCAGGCGAAATTGTTTTTTGTCAGGTAAGCAACGCACGATTTCACCGATTTTCCGTCGGCCAAATTTCACGAAATTTGAACACAACACATCGATTGGTGTCGCGATAAAAACTTTCATAACAGAATTTTAAAAATTTTACCGTAATGGGTCGTTTTTCCAAAAAACGCAAAAATTTCAAAATATTTTAACGTGTTGCGAGTTCAGGCCGCTATAACTCCGCAATGATTACAGATCGCCGGAAATTCACGAGGAAAATAACCCTCAACGGGATTTCTAGTTTCCATTTCTACCGTTGGAATCAACTCAAAGTCATTCCCCTGGGCTGTACACTCCGTACAAGAAAGCTCCCAAAACTTTCTGCGACGTCCGACGCGGGTTGACAACACGGCAGATAACGCTGGCATCACTCAGTCGCAAGCAGCCAATCACTACCGACTATTGAGTTACGTGACACTAAGCCTCGTCGAATGCAGGAAGTAAACAGCTTGCGCACAGATAGCCGATCGCTTCGAGTCGAATACTGTATTGTGGGCATTCCACACAATACAGTCATCTAATTTATAGGGTTACGACGATAGCGCAGAAATTCGATAGTCTGATAGTGGATACTATCGGTCAAAACTATCGTCCGATGAGACAGCGATGCGATAGTTTTTATGGCGTCATTTTTCAAGCAGCAATGTTCAATAAAAATAGTAATTACTAATTTAATAACCCGCGTCAATCAGAATTTCACAACACAAATTCTGCAACAGAAAACATTTTAAAATAAAATTTACCAGTTCACGAATGCACGACAGAAATTCAGCCAAGGCAACACATCGCCCTATCGGGTAAACAATCGGGCAAAAATCTATCGGGTACGATTGTTGTCCGATAGTCCGACAATCGCCCGATGCGATAGTACGATGTGACTATCGTCCTAACTCTACTTATTTACAGTTTACAATTCAGGTCTGCATTTCAGCCACGGTCAGCCACCCCATTTCGAGCAGTTGCTGAACTCTTGCTTGTGATCTAGACAGTGGCAAGGTGAAACAACAAGACAGTGTTTAATTCGAAAGATATTGTTTGGACATACAAACACAAACACCGAACTGATTTCTCTACCCGGACCACTAAAATAATCGGTAACAAAATGAAAATTTTCATAGCGCCTCGTCAACAAAGTTGTCGCATATGCCTGCTACAAGTACACATGCATTTGAGGCCAGACTGGAATATATTTACTGCGCGTATTCTGCTAATTCTTTCAATTCAGACGGAAGGTCGTGCTGCACAATGCACCATGCATCAATTATGTACGAACACATTATTTTCCCAATCTCCATCAGAATGCGCTGTGCGTCGTGCGCAATCCGTGCTTTATGGCTATTCCTTCCGCTTTGCCTCCTGGGACACACGTACAGCAACCCAATGGCATAATTTAATAATAACATGTCTGCTTATTGCACCATTTCAGAAAATAACCAGTGACAAGTTACTGTCCAGGTTACAGTTACAACAATTTTCTATGACTCAACTGCAGATAAAATTGTTAACTTGGACTTTTCAAATCCATGGCTGATTTTAGAGATATTTGCAATTTTCAATAAAATAACTAAAACAAGATTAGTGCAAAACAAACGGAACAACGAACAAAGTAACTAATTTTCACGAGAATACTAGCAGTACGCGAACTTGATACACACGAGTTTCTCACGGCATCTTGTTTTTTTTGAACTCGCATATACGGCCAACTTTTCGGGCATTTACGATGTTTCAGTTAGCCTAATGGCTAATACAGCCGAACGATAGACAGTGTAACGGCCAGCGAAAAGGTCTAGCTGTCAATCATTCCGTGCAAACCTGAAGCCCCTCGGGTGCATTTCCATCACAGGCGCCAGCCCACACTATAACTTTGTTACAATGTTTACCTCTTAATCGAAAATCGCAAAATGTAGCGCTGACGAGCAAACTGCTGCACTTAAGAAAAACTTAAGAGATTTCTGTCGATCTTTTGCGCTAGTCTATAGAGATGGAAGAACGAACGCAGTGCTTACCGAACGACTCGATTGTCTGGTCTTCTGATATCGATCGAGACTCCGGTTTCTGAGTAGGCCGACAGACTTATTTCGGAAAACTGCGCCTGTCGAAGTACATGCGTATACAAATACCGGTATGTCATCTTTAGTTGTCAGATATTTACATGATAAACTTAGATAATACTGACTTTCTAACGTGACGCAACACTAGAATAATACGTTGTTATCTTTTGCTCTGGCGCCTGTACTACATGGCTTCCGGATACCCGATACCTGTCTTCATTCTGCCAGCCCGTCTCCGATGTTCCTGGCCGCCGGAACTCGATCGCCGCTGATTGTGTACGTAGTGTACGTTGTTGTTTGGACTTCCCTTGCATCAGACTGGCTACATACGGCGAACAGGCTAGCCCGTTTATTGAAAAATGACTTCCTATTGATCTCCAGGAAAACAGCCTTTCTCTCCAACTCTAAATGTCATACACACCACACCCTTTTCCTCCGACTAACACACGCAGCGAGTTTGGGGTTCTCTACAGAAAGACGCCAAGTAAATGTGATACTACTACTGCTACTATAACGGTACCACTATTATTCGGCTCGAAGCTAGGCTTCAGCGGAATACTCGAGAGCATGGATGCACTTTACGGCGCGTATTGGCGGTGTTCACGCATTCGGCTATAACTCCGCCGAAAATGAACCGATTTCGATGAAATCTAGAGCAGTCTAGAGAGTACATTGTCGGGGGCTGGTCCTAGTTGATTTTGAGCGCGATCCGCGCAGTAGCGGGATGCTGGAGAGCCAGGTAAATATTTATTTTCTTTTGTTAGGCAAGCAACGCACGATTTCAGCGATTTTCGAAACAGAATTTTGAAAATGGTCAAAGGTCAAGGTCATGAGGCACAAAACAGTGCCGGTGTCGGTTTTTGCACTCCTGTGAGTGCCGGTTTCTTCTAGTTGTTATTATTGCTTTATCTCTGTCTTTAACGATGCGCACAAACTGATTATTCGCATCTTCTGCCAATTTAAGGCACGAGTCAAAAAATCGCCAGAGTGCCACCGTTGTGCATCATTTCACGTATAATAATATTTAAAACGAGAAACAGAGTCGTATTATGTTTCATTATGCACCTGCTCAACGCGTATAGTCCAGTCTCCGTGCAATCTTCTGCCGTGAAAGAGTCGCATCCTGAAAAATAATAACTTAGGTCATCAATGCTATACACAAAAGACTACCCGAGTAGTTCCGCATAGGATATGCAGACTAAATCGATAAAAGACGCCGGCTATGAGTACGAAGTACTTTATAGATCGGGTTGCCGCCTACATCAATTTTGCATATATACTCGATGACTAGATGTTTCACAAAGTGCATACATATTAAAATCTAGAAAGAACTGCAGCTGCAGCTGTGTCAGAAATTCAGAATAACGTTTTCTTAATATAGGAGGCTATTGTGGTTGTTTTCTTCTTTTTCGTGCTTGTCTTTATTTTTCATTAACTTTTATTTTTGTTAATTAAGTTTAAAAACATAAAATTTGAGATAAATGGAATCTGTAGTGTTATACTGCGTCATCAGTGGGACTTTTAAAAAGTTGTGAACGGTTTTCTTCATGAAATTCCGTAAGGAGTTCGCGGTTCGCCTTAGTGCCAGAAATTATCAACTAGTTTTCGAAGTTGTCTTAAAACTGTACGTTCTAGTTTAAGCCCCTTTTCAACTGTTGCTGCCATAAATAAAGCTAAAACTAATGAAGTGATCCAAGTAATTTTGTATGACTCGTCAATTGGCCACACTATATGAAAACTACAGTGCTATTGTTATGAATTCGTACGTAATCGTACACTGTGTGTTGATTTATCACCTGCGAGGGGTGCGAAATATTGCGATCAGTGTGTCTGTATATCTTTCTGTCTGCTCAGAAACCACTTGTCCAACCCTCGCGAACTTTGTAAGCATATGTACATGTTATCTGTGACAGTGGCTCGATCCTCCTCTCACGGCAATGCAGTACGTTATGTATTTTCCGAATGACGTTATGTTTACGCATAATAAGGCATACATAGATAATTAGTCACCAGCAAAGGAAGATAAGTTTAATCCCTGTGCTTCGTGACTTTCGATCTACTGTACGTTGCACTATATGCTGAACAACAAAAATCATATCTCGCAAAAAAATACAAAACATACTTAGCGTCTGAGTTTCTCTGTGTTTCCGCATCTTTTAACTGTGCACGGGGGCGAAGTCTGCTATCCGTAAGTGCCTTAATTGTTAGCATAGAAAATGGTTAGAATTATACGCTTAAAAGAAAGTCCGCCACAAGAGGCTATGATTCACCAATATGACGACCAGTTTATGGTCTACTGGCTGTCGATATGTGCATGGGTTGCTGCATTTGTACACGAGTCTTTAGAGGCCTGCGCGTGTGGGCGCTTCGTCTAGCCCCTCTTTACTGTATTAGATTAACAATCCACCCAAACATCCATCATCATGGACCGGTGTAATCAGCTCCGTATTATCAGTCATACGGCATAAATGTGCGACAGCGCGCGGCGAAAAGTAAGGTTGCATTTGTTGGTGAAATGTTGACGAAACATTGTAGTTAGTGAGGCATTGGAACAGACGTTCTATCTACAGGGACCGGGTAGCCATATGTCGAGTACGGGTGTGTGGACAGACGGACAGAGGAACTTTACGGCGGCAGCGGTCACGTACAAGATCCAATTATCCCACTAACGAGCAACAGCGGGCTCGGTACTGACCAGTCGACGTGCGGTTCGTCAATAACAAGCAGTACTTTGCAGCGGTCGCGGTTCGGGGACGTCCTCTGGTGGTCGGTCTGTCCGCTGACCCAGCCGAGTCCGGCCGCAGCCGCCGCCGCCACCTGCCCGCTGAACGACGTATGCGAGGTGATGGGCGGAGCGCGGCGCTGTGACGGCGTCTGCTGGTGACCGTAGCCGTCGGCCGACGGCCGAACGGCCGCGTTCGACCCGCTCATGTCATCCTGCAGGTCGCTCGAGCTGAATCTTCGACGGAGGAAGTTCACCCCCGACGAGATGTTGTCGCGAAAGCTTGAGTAAGAAATTTTGGCGGTTGACGCGGACTACTACAGTAATGACCAGCGGACTCTGAACAAACAGTGAAAAAACATACGACGCGATATCACATAACTATAGAAAGCGGAGTCTGAATACATTCGTACATTTGAAACAAGCGGTATCGCCCCGATGACGGCCAAACGATATATTACCCGTCCTTTCCGGCGATTAGCTGATACTGATGACCACAGCAAATGATAGGCACTTTAGGCAGCCTATGACCTCCTATTCGCGTTTAGTAGTAACCATGATTGTATCTCGTTTGGTTTTCGAGATACTGACGATTGATTGATTGATTGATTGAGTTAAGGTTTTACGTACCACCCGACACAAAATAGGTTATTTCGGAGACGTTCTTCTCAGCCAATCTCTTGGCTAAGTATTGAAAAACTAAATCAAACACAACAAAAGAAATGCAACCGTAACAAAATATACTAAAACACATAATCAACACACACAAAAACTAAAGCCAGGTTTGGTCGCCTCCTACGACCTCCGGCCTGAAAACGAAACGGGTCTACTTTGGAAGGAGCAGATAAGTCAGGAAGCAAAGAAGTAAGGAAGAAAGTATAAGAAAAGAAAAAGTAAGGAAGGAATTTAAGAAAAACAAGCAATTTATATAGCGGAGAAGTCAACAAATGAATCAGGGCGCGGGGCAAGATATTAATGACGAAAGGTTTTTCGGCCTCAATGACGTTTTGGTCACTTCTGCCACGATGACGGGCAGGTTCGACCTTGTGTAGTAGGTAAATACAGCTCTGAATGCATCGTTTTGAGCTAGAGTCATGGGACAGACAGATGAACAAACAGCAGCTTCGCTTCGCCTATATGCCCCTCTTTGATGACAGGTCGTAAAATAGTAATTTAATATATAAACGAACGAGACATCTTACAATTTATTTGCGTCAGTACGTAATTACGTTAAACCCACTGACTGACTTACATATTTCACCGTCTCCGGTGTCCATCAACTGTTGGTGTTACCAGTTAACAAAAAGCTCCGCTACCGCAGAGGGACCGCGCGACGCGCTATATTTAAAAAAATATTTTCAACTGCTGCACAGCTATACGAAAACTCACATTTGAAAAGGCTTGCAGTAGGTAAAAGACATTGAGTGTAACTTAAGGTCATCGGAATTGCCTCTATTCGATAGGCCATAAACAACGACTCCGTTTTGCACCGTTTCCAAGATATTACCACATATAGAGTGAACGTAACTGGCTGTGACCTTAAGAAGTCCTTCATTTTCGAAAAGACAATTGCAAGCCACGTGCGCTTTCCGATGCATATGTAAACATATCGGAGATAATACATGTTATATTTCCCTAGCTGTGTGAGTTAGAAATGTTTTAAACAGCAAAAGTGACCTTCAGAGTCATTAAAGGTCACCGGTAATGGTACCATTCGATAGGCCACATACAATTTCTTATTAGTCTTCCATTGCATCTATGTCTCTCTATCTTGCACCGTTTATGAGATATTATCACTTATTCCCCAAAACTTAAAGACGTCACGTGACCTGAACACATCATTTCGCGGGTAGTCTATCACGCTTGCACTGGTGCGCTGGTACTCATCCGTGTCAAGCAGCACACAAATTTGACGCGCCTAGCTTCACCGATTCCAAAGATATGACTGGCGCTCCAAAATTTAAAATATAGGTCACGTGACCCTGACCACGCCCATTAGGGAGTAGCTTGTCATCCCAAGGCTAAAATTTGACGACTCTAACTTCAGCCCTTCCTGAGATATTATTGGTGACCCAAAAATATAAATTGGTCACGTTACCTGACCACGCCCCTTTTAGGGATGATTTGTCATCCGTGGATTTGCTACGATCAACCTATCTACCAAATTTGAAGTCTCTATCTCCACCCACTACAAAGATATGAAAGACGATACAAAATGTGGAAAATGCTGTGGTTTGAGGTAGTCAGGGGTCATTCAAGGGTCACTGAAAATAGCGTCGTTCGATAGAGCGCATACGATTTCCAATTAGCCTTCCATGATAGCTATGTCGCTATCTTGCACCATTTCCGAGATAGTGAGACATTAGTCGAAAATCGCCGATTTTAGCCTACCCCACCTCTATTGTGCGCCCCCGTTAGGGATGACCCAGTTGGAATTTCGCCAAACATCTTTGGTATCAGAAAGTTAGAGTCCTTGATCTATCGTATGTCGTTGTTTGCGTCATCCTGTATTTAGCCGTTTTGTTATGCTGGCTTGTGACACACGGACAGACGGACAGACAGACAGCGGACGAAGTGGACAGATAGACGGACACACGACAACAGCAGTTACAGCATACACCGCGCTAGCATTGCGTCGCGCGGTAAAAATAATAAAATTGTGACTAAAAATTAAAAAATAGAAAAAGAGTGGGATGTTTAGAAAACGTTCACGGAATTTGTTGCTAAATAGTGGTGTAGGAGTGAACTTCGATATCTTTTCAAATAATAGTCATAATTTTTACACAGGAGTAATTTTACACACTCAGTAAATAACAATGAATCATTTTACTCTTGTTCATTAGTGTATGAAAATAGGCCTACGAGTAAAACCAATTTTTTGGCATACTTACTGTTTAGTGTTATTAACATTAATAGTTTTGAAACATGGGGTTCACTTTTGGCTCACCCTGTACACTGCTGTAAGTATTAGTTTACAGTACCGAAAATGCACGAAGTAGGCCTACAACTTTCGGGAGGGAATTACGCAGATTTGCATGGGCGCTGGAGCCTTGCTTGTGTGCTGTCAGTGTATGAAATATTGATGTGTGTGACTGATCTGTTTCTATGGAAACTAAGCGCCAATGATATTTACTTCATGCAAGAAGCAGCGTATCACGACGCACGATGCTTCGTGCGTATTCAATAAATAAATATCATACACGCCACACGTAAGCCTATAGCTGTATGTTTTCCGCAATCTTAATTGCAGTTGCTACTGCTCGACCAATCCATGCATACTTCTCAAGACATAAACACATAATTTTAATAATTTAGAGTAAACACGTCCATTTTAACCGCGCGACGCTATGTGCTAGCGCGGTATATGACGTCTTCGTGTGTCCATTCGTCTGTCTGTCTGTCTGAGACCAGTCAGAGTTCTACGAAAACGGCTAAACGTAGGATCACGAGGGATGTTAATTCTTGGCCTTGACCGTGGCCTTGAATGCTCTGACCTTGGAATAAATAACAAGGCCAACCGTCATATTATATAAATAATGCAATACTGAATTATTGTGAATATGCATTGAATTTCAACATTTGAGTTGCCAAGTACTAGTCATGAAAGGCCTGGCTTACTTACTTACTTATTTTAGTTTCTAGAGAACAGCGAAAATGACTCGAAATTGAAATACTGGATTAACTTTGGCATTTACTGGAAAAATTACTTTCGCATTCTTGGCCTTGGCCTTGGCCTTGGTCTTGGCTTACTGGCCTTGTTAACATCCATGAGGATCACGCAAACAACGCCGGTCTCTCTAGTTTTCAGATGCCAAAGATATCGGTGAAATTTGGCGAAAACGGTGCAAGATAGAGTCACTAACCTAGGCTTTAAAACTGAATAAATGCAACATGACAACGATAAGTTTTACGCCATGACAACAACAAGACGTTCCTGTTTGGCAATACGCCTACAGTAGGCTTTAAGAGCTAAAACGACATAGAACAAGGTAAACCAAGTCC
>Ga0209363_1001824_pt1 | contig 10646 bp, 7 predicted proteins | sample WorMetexBAHAMAS3_FD_187385 | JGI IMG/M metagenome (GOLD analysis project Ga0209363, IMG submission 187385) | Marine gutless worms symbiont microbial communities from Max Planck institute for Marine Microbiology, Germany - Inanidrilus exumae... | ecosystem: Host-associated > Annelida > Digestive... | reverse complement strand
GCACTTATTCAGTGCCAGCCCTGACCGGCACTTCTTCAGCGCCTGGCCACCTGACTGACACTTCTTCAGTGCCTAGCCAGTGGGCTTAGCCACATCTATCTGCTTCGGCTCTCACGTCGGCGCGACCCTGTTCATCATGTGCATAGGAATCATTAGAAATCAATTCTTTGGTAGACGGACGCGCCCGGGCCGAGTCGAACCCCGGCCACTAAGCGCGTCACGCTCTACTGCACATGGCGGCCGAGTGCGTTAACCACTCGGCCACGAAAGCAGGTAACCCCTTATCTCATCTGAATAAAATTTTGCAGGTTGGTAGGCATCCTAATGCTATATGCTATTTATCTATAAAGGTTTTGATGACAACTTGTTAAGGGGTTTGCAGGTGGTTGGGTTCAAATTGTGCCCTTCCCCACTTACATCGATTGGATTATCATCCTTACAACACTCTCAAACTACCATGTGAGTATGTGATTACTTCGAAAAAATCTTAAAACAAAATCAAAATACGATATCACTTTCATAAGCAGAAACTGAACCATACAGTGGCACAAAAATCAGGTCAGGTATGGTATTGTAGGGTTTAACGTCCCACTCGACACATTATAAGTCATTTTGGAGACGATTTTACAGGTCAGACGACCCAACCAAAAATCAGGCCATTGGCTGATCAAAACAGGTGCAACATGTTTCACAAGAGTAGTGTAGTGATACCTTTAATGTGTGGTGAGACCTGATGACTTTATGACAAATTTACCACTGAGTCTCAACGTGAAAGAATTTGGCAAAGTCAGAGGGCAAGAGTACAGTGGCACTCACAGTACACAACAAGTCACTTCAACATTCGCTAAGACTAAAGTCTAACACTTTAGTTTAAGACCAAAACTTCCATCTGAGACCTAATTAATGCAAAGTATAAAGTGATGCTAAACTATGGTCTGAAGTTTGGAACAAAAGCAGCAAACAATAAAACAACAAAATCACAAATCAATGAATCACTCAGTCACATCACTAAAAATGTTAAATATATCTGCATTTGCAGTGAGCTGAAATGTTCAGTCTAACTCTAAGAACAAAGTCATAGTCTAAAGTCTAAGACCAAAGTCTATAAAATTTGGTCTTAGACTACAGTTTAATCTGAACTTGGTCCAAAACCAGCTTTTAGCCATTCAGATTCAACTTTGGTTTTAGACTAAAGTTTTAGCCTTTGTTCTTAGCCAAAGATAAAGTAACCCAATGGCTCATTTCATTGTGACATCATGCAGAAACAGCATTGCAGCATTTACAACAAAGCAGCTATTAAGTTAACTTTGAGAACATAAAGTATGTGTTATGTGCATGGACGAGCACCAACAAATAAACAAATTTAACCTCAAAGCTGCTAAACCGTACTGGAAAAAAACCATCTAAAATAAACATTACAAAGAACCTAAACTGAATACTTCATCTTAAACAAAACCCAAACACAAACCCAAACACCTTAGTCCTTTCCATCAATTAAACCAAGCATGTTTTCCAGTAAAACCTGCATTTTGCCTTTTTCAGTTAAATAAAGTAGTGACTATTGTAAAGTATGTTATATGTCATATGTCAACTATTTTGTTGTTGAAATGGAGCTTGGTGCAAACACTAGTCCCAATCTACAGCACAGCAATACTATTGCCTTTGAATAGAACCCAAAGTACACAGAAACCTTGAATTCTTTCTGATAATATTCAGAAGCCAAAGAGAACTGAACAGTTCTTTCTTGTATCTGTTAGCAGCCACACCTCAGCACACATGGTCGTAAGTGACAGATAAATCTTGCTATGTATGGTGGCCAGCATGGAGCTCACGTACACAGCGTGTGCTGTATTACGCAGTGTATGCAGCATGTAGTGTGTACAACTCACCGAGATAGTTACTTGTGCAGAGAACTTCACCAGGTTTAACAAGTCTCATAACAGGCTTGCAGCTTGTCTCTGTCTCAGCATCCCGTTGTGTCGTCCACGTGTTCCTTTACGACATAGCCAGCATGCAACACACTGCATGAGACAATCCTATTAAACACGCCAACTGGACGTAAATGCATATCCTCTACTATACATCGTGTTTCAGAAAAAAACACCCACTCATATTATTGGCTATAAGTTGAGGAATAGTTATCTGATTTTAATAATTTATGGCACCAAAATTCCTCACATAATTTGACATCGCATGACAGCTTAGTTGTCCACCTTACCTAACTAATGTGTCTACACTACCTTGTAAAACTTATCGCACGAGTTTTGTCGCCATGCATCACATACTTTTCCATAGGCCTACAGGTTGTGGACTTTGGGCATCAAATTTTCACTAACTGTTGAAACAACAGTTTTCAACGGTCAACAACTGTTTCCGTCGTGTTTACTGATATACATTACATATTCTATGCCAGTGATGCTTATAACATTTGCCATGACTGTTTTCAGTGTTCTTTGACTCTTTCAGTCACATGCAGCCGTTGTGAAGCATTATAACACATTTTGTGTAAAACCTACTGCAAACAGTGACACCGAACAAAATAACAGCAGCAAATCAACATTTCCTGTATACGTTAGTAAACATTTTCACATTTAATGTATTGTGGAACGTAACGTTTTGTCACAAAACAAGGCGTGTTTGTAATGTATGGCAACAAAACTCGTGCGATAAGTATTACAAGGTAGTGTAGACACATTAGTTAGGTAAGGTGGACAACTAAGCTGTCATGCGATGTGAAATTATGTGAGGAATTTTGGTGCCAACAATTATTAAAATCAGACAACTACGCCTCAACTTATAGCCAATAATATGAGTGGGTGTTTTTTTCTGAAACACGGTGTATATCAACTTAACGTGCTGATAATTTTTGATCCCAAAATGTGTCAAACTGTCACATCATTATCAAGTAGATTCACTAATGTGAAAACTTACTGACAAAGAAAACACATCAAAGGCATATTTTTCTGCAATTGCATTTCAATAATAACAATAATTACGATGGCAATTATGGACATTACTGCATGCCATAAAAACTTCATTAAGATACACGACTGCACTGAGACAAAATGTCATCTGACCTAAACCAGAGAGTTGGTAATACATGGATGGTGGCAGGCTGGTTGCTCTGATTGCATACAGTATAACGACACAGCAGATCACAAGGCGTATTCTTTGCATATTCTATTGTCACATCCCAAAAACCAGCGTCAAACACACCTAGCCACATCAATGACACACCAACAACGTCAACATTCTCACCTCCTCAACCTCACAATCTGTAGCACAACCTATCCATCACTAAGAGTCCAACTTTCTTGCTGTTTTGATGCCAGAAATCACCGGTACATGTGGAATCATGTGAATCTCTTAATGATTTTCACTCAAATGCAGCTCCCTGACTGCCTTCATAGACTTCTGCCCGGACTGTTTCTTCTAAGCTACTCGGTTTTTGTTTTTAGTTTTCCTTATTTTTTTCGTTTCTGTGCTGTGCGCTAGATTAAGTTGGCCATCTTGTCAGCTTTTAAGTGCACATAAATCTACCGCATCGTATCGTACCATATCATATTGTCAACAAAAGCAGTAAAGAACTACAACTCAACCCCAGAGCACAACTGATAAATCAATGACACTGTATTTAACAGTGCATGGTTTCTGTTACAGGAACTGTTGCACGTTACACGACCAATCAACAGTGAATTTTTACATACTTATCAACAGCTATTAGCAGACCTGTGTCTAGCAATTCAAACTCTGGATCCTGCAGGCTACGTCTACAATTTTCTTTCTTCAACATCTTGTAGGGAAATTCTGCAATTGGATATTTGTACTCAGCTCGCATGTAGGAATGAGTCGGCGTTGAATCACGATAAAAATACAGCTCTTTGACATCTTCACCATGGTTTCCCTATACACCACATTATTATTACCTACCTGCCTGCTTAGCAACATAACCATGTTCACAGTCAGTAGATAAAATCAGTAAATTCTGACAAATATGACTACTCTGCATTGCAATTACAGCTGTTATTATTTACAAATATCAAACGTCCTACCTGAGATCCAGGGAGTCCAAAAAGTCTCTCCTTCAAAATGTCGTCTTTGCCATTCCACAGTGCCAAGGCAAGACAAAGTTCTGAATGGTCATCACAAATACCAAGTAGTCCGTCTTCACCAGACTCATATGAGCAATAGACTGCATCACTGTGACTCAAATACCGCCAACTAAACACATACGATCATGTTTTACATCATCTTTCATCAAACTAACACAGGACATAGAAAACATATGCAGTCAATCAATCAATTACTCACTCAAAAATCGATCGACTGTCATAAATCAATCAATTGTCATCTATTGTACTCAGCTTCCCTCTGAAGTTAAAACCTATGCTGTAGTCCGCTATATGTAAACACACCCGAGTCCTCAACGCAAATGGTATCTCGATCACTTCAGAAGTTTTTGCGGGGCTCACTAGGTCACACACTGACAGACGATACAATACGATACCACACAATAGATTAACGTGCTCTCAAAAGCTGACGAAATGGCCAGCTCAATCTAGCGCACAGCACAGAAACGAAAAAATAAGTAAAAAATAAAAACAAAAACCGAGAAGCTCGGAAGAGAAACGGTCCAGACAATAGTCTGTGAAGGCAGTCCGGGAGGAAGAAGTGAAAATACGGGGTAGGATTTGTGAAACAAGTAGGTTTTAAGCCAAGAGTGAAAGAGAGAAGGAGTTATGGATGTGCAGAGTGGTAAATCAGATGAGGAAGAAGTGATGGGTGAAGGAATAGGTGAGTCAGAAATAGAGGAACTGGTGCCAGAATAAGGTTGACGAAGAGTAAAAGGGAGCTGATTCCAGAAACAAGGTGAAGCATAGCGAAAGGAGCGATCAGTTATTTTTAGAGAGGATGATAAAGATGGCCGAGCAAGAGTAATAAAAAATGAAGAGCGAGTACTGCAAAGACGTTGAACAGAGATGAAGGTGTGGGGGTTGGGTAGTTGTGAGAACTTTGTAGGTAAGTGAGAGCAGCTTGTATTCAATGCGTTCAGTGATGCTGAGCCAGTGAAGAGAGCATAGGATGGGAGTGATATGACAGACTTAGGAGCTTTAATGACAGTAGGAGCCAGAGAGAGCTGGATCTGCTGGAGACGGGATAATTGAGACTTAGGGAGTTTATAGAATTACAGTCATCAAGTTTGGAGTGGACAATAGAGGTAGCAATGGTACAGGCAGTTGACGAATCGATGTAAGGCTGGATATAGCAAAGTTGACAAATGTGATAGTAACAGGCTTTGGAGAGAGATGTAATTTGGTCAGAGAAAGTAAGATGTTCGTCAAAGATGTAGCCAAGATTTATAGCAGAGTGGGAGGTGTCAAGTGAAGAGTTGTGTATTTTGGCGAGTTGGTTTTTGAGTCCGATGAGCAAGAATTCAGTCTTAGAGGAGTTAAGAGTAAGAAGGTTAGCAGTCATCCAGAAAGATCGCTTCATTCGTTTTTGCAGGGCTCACTATGTGACAGACAGACCGACAGATGACGCTACTGGGTCGGTAACAATTGGCGGCAGCTACGTGTGTAGTACTGGAATGTGGTCTAATAATAATTGTAGCATATGTAGACTCTTAGACTGGTTTCCGTGCTTTTGTCATGGAATGGAACAAGGCAATCGTAGACAGCAGACTTCACTTCGCCCGTGGTGTGGAAATGCATGCTGAACTACATACTTCCGTAACCTAAGTCCATTTAATGCTGGTGATGCTGTGATTCTGTGACGTTGCCTGTAACTTTCTCATTTCCTGCTTTTAACATCATTTGAGCCACCTTAACAGACTGCATGTTCTGCAGTTCAGCTACAGCTGCCATTTTCTTAGTTGCTTCACTGATGAGCTCAGCTCCTGTGCTGTTTTTCTCACGCTTTTGTTCCTGTTCCGTTTTATCTTCTTCTGCCAGCTGCTCTAGTAGTGAATCCTGCTTTTGCAACTGTCTTGCATGCTCTTGTTCCTTTTCAAGCTCAACAATTGTCTTCAGTTCTGTTGGTTTTTGATGTTTCTTTTCTTCCAGGCTGTAATAAAATCCTTTGTTTAGGTACGTTTGTCACCGACCCAAATATTCTTACACTGTCTGTTGTGGACAGAACACTTACTTACTTACTCGTGAGCTTACTTGCTTACTAAAATTGTCGAAAAAGCTAAGGTATCCGGTTTGTGCGTAAAATGGAGGTTATATGTGTGCGATACTTTAACTTTACGTAATTTTTGCACCCCAACGTCGTGAGCATTCTTAGATTGTTATCGAATTGATTCACATTTTGACCATAATGTCAAAAGACATTTTGTTTGTATTCCTCGTCAGTCTGTGTACTAGTGATTTTGACATCACGTTTTGTCGCAGTAGGCATATGGACAAAGTTAGGCTGGCATTATTGGTATTCTTATTATAATGAAAGTGTCAAATGGTGTCTATGGTGTTAATATGGTGTCAAATTGTGACAATGTCTATGGTGATAGTCTACGGTGACATTCTACAGTGTGACGGTGTTGTTGTTCCTGATTGATGATGCTTGCTGTCAAACAACATTAATCCGACGTCTTGCTGTTTTATCCTATACATTACAACATGCTGTGGTACAATAGTGTTCTCAGCAAGCAACAGCTTCTCTTTGCCCAAAATGGCATTATTGACACAGAAACCACGTTCATTACTATGCAAAAGCATCAAGAATGCCTTTACCATGTCTGACAGACTTTCATACTTCCTACCACCTATTCGATCTAGCACTTCTGAGACTTTCTGCCAGTAAGCACACACGTTTTCAGACGTTTCAATGTCTCGTTAAATATTAACTGAATCCAGATAGAAAGTAAACAAGTACAGATAAAGCAATGCTGCAAATAAAACAGTAACCTGCCACGTTATGGCACAACACAGACCGATATCACGACATTCTTGCCAAATGACTAAGATTTCAGGACAATTTTAAATTTCAGGACAATTTCAGGACAACTTTGAAATTTCAGGAATTTCAGGACAACTGGGATCTCTGAATCTTGTTCTTCCGTTCTTCAAAGAATTGCCAAAATTCAGCCCTAATCGCTATACTTAAGACTAGTGCTGGTAGCATCTCTTTTAATTCTTGGCCACGATGGTACCGCATCACCTAAGTCTAATAGAAGAAACAAAATTTGCACCCCACCCTACTGAATCCCAAAACCAATTTGGATACCGTTTCAAATGTATCACTACGTCCGCCCAGAGAGTCAATATGCAACATTTTGTGTGAATCGATTCAGCCATTATGGCTTTGTGCATGCATGAAAAAATGAGTTTCTCTGTGAATTTTTAGGCTGTACAGCATTGCCTGCACACAGTGCATAAAATGCGGCCTACTGCTACAGATGTCTGTGTGTTATGAACACGGATGAGCTGCGCAAAAACGGGTGAACCGACTGAGATGACACTTTGGGGGCACTCATGTGGATCCAAGGAAGCATGTATTAGATAGGAGTCAAGATCAGATTAATCCATTTGCAGCCGCAATCGGTGACAAGTTGGTGATGTGGCCTTTTGCCAAATCACTTTAGACAATTATTTTTTGTTAGCATACCTATCTATCTATCTATCCTGTTTGTCGTTTGTCCACCTGTACATGGTGTCACCGTTTGTGTGACCCTGCTGGAATTTTGTCAAGATCTTTGGCAACAGAAAACTAGAGTCCTTGGGCTATCACATGGCGTTGGTTGCATGATCTACATTTAGCCATTCTGATACAACACTGGCAGTGGCTTGTGATGGACAGTAGGACAGACGAACATGACGGAGACACATGACGACAGCATATGCTGTACTACCATGGTAAAAATGAATTGACTGACTGTCTGACTGAATATGGACAAACCAGTTGCCGTCATGTGAATGATCTTCTCTGACAGTGCCCCATTGCCGTTCTGAGAGATACGGACCCCACTGTCTCCACGCATCGTCCTCCAGCCGTCCATGTTCAGCGGTCCTGCACACACTGGCTGTTGAATGTTTTCTAAATAAATACTGCATCCAATGAACAAAATGTGCTGCAGAGACTCACACTTTCACAACATTTAATCATCAGACAATAGAAAATAGCATACAGCACAGGTACCGTACTTTAACTTAATTATATTTTTTTAAACTAGCACTCCAGCCTTGCGCCAGTTGCGCCTGCCATTTTGGCACCGTGAGTGCGAGCCCGCATGCTTGAATTGGAGGTGCGGGCAGTCAAAACTGTCAGTGGACGAGAAATGTCAATTCAGTCAGTATATTTAAATCAGTTTCATACTGAAGTGCACGTTGTAAATAAAGTTGTATAAAATAAAAACTGCATATAATTCTATCACTTCCATGCTGTATTTTATAGACAATATTGTTACTAATGTATAAAAGCAGTCAAATTTGAGGCATTTACCGCAAAATGCAAGAATTCAGGAGAAATTCGTGAATTTTTGAATCCCATGATGGCTGCAAAAAATATACAGCCCTTAATTATTATCCTCATAAAACAGTCTCTGAAAATGCAGCCAAGAGTTAAAGTATAAAATAGTAAATTTTCTACTGAATACACACATGCAAAAATGGTCAGTCGAAAAAGAGAAACATATCAAATACAGCCAAAAATTTATGTACTGTTAACGTTTGTATTAGACGATCGTTTAAAAAACTATTAGTGATTAAAGGAACATGCTCTTGGCTGTCACCTTGGTTGGATGGACGAAAAAGTTGCAAAATTTGGTTGGAATTGGTGCAGTAGTTTCGATAATGTGTCAGTTTTAATGTTTTGTGAGTTTGGCTATTCACGCCCTTTTTGGGTGTTTTGGGGGATATGACCCCCCAGATGGGACACGTATCAACGAAACCCCAGAAAGGTACATCTACAAAGCACAACGGTTCTAACAGTGGATTAACTATGATGTTATCAGCATTAGTTCCCAAGAAACTGCCTGGGAAGAAAAGTTTGACGAAAAAGAAAACAAATATTTAGGCATTTTGGCATCTTTTAAAAATTACCTCGACTATTTGCAACTTTTTTGACATCTATGTGTTCATTCTGTGGATGACAGCAAACTTATGCTAATACTTGATCCATTCTGCTTTTTCTTGATTCTCAAGGGGTCACCAAAATTCAACCCTAATCGCTATAGATAAGACTAGTGCTGGTAGCATCTCCTTTAATTTCAGGGTACGATGTGATGCCACTCCTTTGCCATTATTTCTGATAATTTTAATGGCAGAATAGCACACCTTTACAATATTACGCTATCAGATATGATAACACATGGTAGCAAGCACAAAATGTTCGTGCTGTTCAACTGTTGCCAATGATGTCTATATATCGTTATACTTCACCAGATCCAAGGATAAAAGTTCTCGGAAACAAAAGTTGCCAGAAGCAAAAGATCTTACGAAGTAGTAGTTGTTACCAACCCCGTGTGACCCTGAACTTACCTCCCGGCTCAAAAATGCTTCAATATATCCTAGACCTCATAACCAAACCGACTGTTACAAATCGTTCATCCACCATGTTCTGTTAAAATTCCAATAGGCTTTTACTAACTTCTATATTCTACCCTCATCACTAATCATCTGGAACCATTTTAGCTGACTTCTCTCCTTCCCTTTCCTTTCCTTTTTACTCTTCGTTATGTATTGTGCTTGTTGTTTGTTTTGCTGTACTTCTGTTGTGGTACTCAACTCAACTCAACTCAACTTTATTAAAACATAATTGCAGCTGAACAGCTAAATTGCTAAATATACAAACTATAGGCCTAAACATGCACTAAAATCAATACAAATAAAGATACATATAAAAGTAAAAATACAATGAATAATGCTAATACAATACAATAAAAAATACAGTGAATAATACAATAAGTCAGAGTCAAACGTGAACAGTCTATGAGTTATATATTCTATCCTGATAGTGGCTCACTGCGTACTTGATAAATGAACAGTATCGTTTGGTGCGTGTGTGTAACCTTGGGAATTTTTCATAGGATCTAAGTCTGGAATTATGCGATGATAACTTCGGGTCTGGTAGAAGATGGTAAAGACAAGAAGTAGACTGGGTGATATTGTGGAAAAATTTACGTGAGATATCTTCTCTGCGACTGGCTAGCGAGTTCAAATCTGCAGCAAATAGCATTGATGAGTACGGCATCCCTCAAAAGAAATTTAGTACGATTTGTATGGCTCGCTTCTGGATAGCTTCAAGTTATACAGTATGAGATTTTGTTAGTGCATAGTGCCATACAGGGGCACAATACTCAAGAACTGGTCTTATAACTGCAGTGTAGTAATGAAAAAGTTGTATGCTAGTTAGTCCTGCTCTTTTAAGCTGCTTTAGAAAGTATAACCTTCGAGTGGCTTTTTTAACAATGTTGTCAACATGAACAGTCCATGACATTGTTGAGTCGATGTAAACTCCAAGCAGTTTGAATGAGGTGACCCTATGAATAGTGTCTGTTGTCGTCGTTGTTGTTGCTGCTGCTGTTGTTGTAGTAAGCAAAGGCAGGTTGGCTTGAGCCACAGGACCAAGGATCATCTCCTTGGTTTTAGCGGTATTTAACTGCATGTCATTTAGAGTTGCCCAGTCAGTCAAGTTCTGAAGGTAGGTCT
>Ga0209363_1001823_pt1 | contig 10648 bp, 7 predicted proteins | sample WorMetexBAHAMAS3_FD_187385 | JGI IMG/M metagenome (GOLD analysis project Ga0209363, IMG submission 187385) | Marine gutless worms symbiont microbial communities from Max Planck institute for Marine Microbiology, Germany - Inanidrilus exumae... | ecosystem: Host-associated > Annelida > Digestive... | reverse complement strand
GCATGAACAAAACAATATAACACATTAATCTGGCTTAGTCCCATTCAAGCAGCATACAAAAATATTACTGCAATGAACAAGAAGACTCACCCGGTCTAATTCACGAATGCGTGGAAATGTGTTTTTCCATTCTGTTTCAAGATTAAATCTTGTAGCTGTAAGCAGCCAGCAACAGACAGCAACATGTTATTCACATCACCGTAAAAAATTTGAATATAATACGCACACTTGTACAATACGTACCCCCAACTTTGAGGGAAAAATCGTGAGAAAAGTTTAGTTCAGCTGCATAATACTCACCTGTTCTATGCAACCCGGTAAAAAGTTGTTTACTGACGCTGTGGTCTCACCGTAAACGTACCTAGAACGTCAAGTGGTTTTTGCGGCAGTTGTAACTTTATCTCTGTACACTCAGAGGTAAATGACGGCAGCAAGTGCACAAGTACTATTACTGGACCTTCATGGCCAACTCTGGCCTCATTTTAATACCAGGAAAATTGGCAGGATTATTAGCTCGTGAGTACATACGCACCCCCTCTTTGAAACGGGGTAATAATGGTCAAAATTGTGCGTATTATAATCAAATTTATATGATATTACCAAATAAAAACAAGTAGCTCAGCTGTCGCTGACAAACCCACGCGATGCGCTGCATCATGACAAACGGCAAAATTTTAAAACAGTCACGTGACCATAACCATGCCCCTTTTGTTGGTGATATGTCATCATGTTGTTAGAATTGATATTATAGCCTACTTGTGTACAAATTTTGACGACTTTAGGTCCATCCATTACAGTGATATGATCGGAGCCCCCAAAATTTTGTAATGGGTCACATGACCTGACCACGCCCCTAACAGGGACAGTTTGTCGTCCGTATGCTGTAACTTGCACATTCAACCTTTACATCAAATTTGTAGTCTTTGCGATCGCCAATTACGAAGATGCATAAGGCAATGCAAAATGTAGAAACTGAGGTGGTTTTACATGCTTAGGGGTCACCCAAGGTCATCGGTGACATAACCATTCGATAGAGCGCATACAACTTCCTATTCAAATTAAATAGAAACTATAAGGCTATCTAGTACCGTTTTTGAGCTATTGTCGCTTATTTTCCAAAAATTAAAGAGGTAACGTGACAGTGAACACGCCCCTTTCAGTGACAATTTGTCGTCCGTAGGCTGGGACTTGCTATGATCAACATGTATACCAAATTTGAAGTCTCTAGCATTAGCTGTTCCAGAGATATCTTAGGGGGATTAAAATTTTAAAATGGGTCATGTGACGTGGCCACGCCCATTTCAGGGACGGTTTGTCATCTGTAGGCTGGGACTTGCTATGTTCAAACCACGTCTTAAATTTGAAATGTCTACAATTACCTGCAACGAAGAAATGAAAGGCACGCCAAATGTAAAAATTCTCGTTTTGAGCCACCTTTTGGGGGACTTAGAGGTAACGCACAGGGTTCATCTATGGCTAGAGGGAATGCGCGTTGTCAACTTCCTATTAGCGATAATTGAATTTTTTTCGCTAGCTCTCACGACTGTGGCACTATTAAGCGAAATCTGTCGAAATCGGCGTCTTCTGACGTGGGTGGGTCACTTTGAGCGCACATTTCAGGGGGAAGGGGGATGTCCACCAACGAATTTTGGCGTCAGAAAACAAGAGTCCCTGGGCTATCACGTGGTGTTGTTTGCGTGACCCATTTTAAATTTTTATTCCCCCCTAAAATATCTCTGGAACGGCTGAACCTAACGTCGTCAAATTTTGTACACAAGTAGTATATATCAATTCTAGCAACAGGATGACATATCACGAACAAAAACGTGTGGTTATGGTCACGTCACTGTTTTAAAATTTTGCCATTTGTCGTGACGCAGCGCAACGCGCGGGTTTGTCAGCGAGAGCTGAGCTACTTGTCTAAAGGGGTGAATCACTTTGAGCACAAATTTTTGCTGGATGGGGACGTCGCCCGCAATCCATCTATGGACCGTTAGATAGAGGAATGACGTAGCTACAACTCTGCCGCTGGAAGTTTTCACAGAAAGAAACTTTGTAGCAGACTTTTTTCGACAAAAGTTAAAATTTACTGGAAAAAATAGCAAAATCGCATGTTGTGCCATCTCTTTGGGGACTTAGGGGTAACGTACACGGTTAGTCTATGGCTCGTTGGAAAGCGCGTGGTCAACTTCCTATTAGTGCTAATTGAACTTTTTTCGCCAGCTCTCACGGTTGAGGCGCTATGAGCGGATATTGGTCAAAATTGTGGTGTTTGAAAGGGAAATGGGTCACTGAGTGCAAATTTCAGGGGAAGGGGGTCGTCCACTGACGAATTTTGGCGTCAGAAAACTAGAGTCCCTGGGCTATCACGTGGTGTTGTTGCGTGATCGTATGTTTAGCCATTTTGATACAATACCGGCGTGTGACACACACAGACAGACAGACACACAGACAGACACAATGATGGCTATTACCCCCGCATCGCGTGCGCCACACAGGTAAAAATTTCTGCGAAATTACAGAGAAATAGAGAAAATTCCGTGGCAATGGGTAAATTCTGTGGCTCAGCTGGAAATTAAATGGCCCGTGGAAATCTGTGGGCACTAGTAATAATTCATTGGTGGCTGATGACTCAGAAAATTATACTATGTATATTATGTCGTCATTGTCGTTTCTATATAGGTTATAACAATTTTTTAAATACTGTATCAGTAAAGCCTGTTGAATATATGTCGAAAATGTCATAATAAAATACTAAGTCATTTCTAGAACTGTTTTTTGTCAGGGCATTATTTTAGCTGCACCCTATGAATACAGTAAAACTTCCTTATAACGGACTTATGGGGACCGCTCTGAATTCCATTATATCCTAACATGACAGACCATAACACAGATGGGACCTCGAAATGTTCGTTCAGCTTCACTGGCTGCCACACAGTTTACAATCGACACAACTGCCTACCCCCACCCTGGCAGTGACCATTTGTTTACTGACGGTAGGAGATGGCTAGTGACACAAGTAACATTACCATGTGAAAGCTGATGTTATCACACTGGGCAATGGTAAACTGGCGCCAGGGTCTTTAGAAACAATATCAACTGATCATGACAACGGCCGTGTCGTGAAAACAGCTGGTATCTAGCATATTATGTAATAGTCGCAACGACGGCCGTTCCATCAGTCAGATGGCCGTCGCGGTTGGGTAAGCTCACCGGCAGTGGTCGTGATCTCAATCTATCTGTTGTATCCAGCACTGTCTCTAATGTTGGGACCGACAAACTGGTCTGTACTCTGTAATAAATGAAAGTCCATACTATTGGAGTCCGTTTTACCTGTACTATCATACATTGACAATGACATTAATAGAAACTCAGCACAGACTAGAAATAAGTCTGCACTAAGCGAGTGTCTGTTATAACTGGGTCTGTTCTAATGAAGTTTTACTGTAAATGACAGATGGAAATTACAAACATTACTGAAAAATACAGCAACATTCCCAACTAGCTCATCACATAAACAATAATGTGACTTACCCTTGAATGCATCAGCCTGTTGCTCCACAGACTCTCGCACCATTTTCCAGAAGCACTCAGATACAGCCATGCTTAGATTTAGTGTTGTCATCTGGTTAGGCTTCAATACGCCATCCCTATTAACATTACAAACGACACTGTAACACAATCCACAAACAACTTTACTGTAAAATGAGTTCTATTTATATTTTATAAATTACTACTATTACTAAATACTAATACTTCCATTTAACGGCCGTTGTTTGTGGTGAACCTAGGTCAGCCGTTTCACCCTTGGGTCCCACTCCTCTACCTGCTCCAGAAAAGAACCTCTGCAGATTAGTGGAAAAAGGATTTTTATGCAACGTATGTCCTTGCTGCACTCAACCATCAGTGTCAAAGCACTGAATGGAAGTGGTCGGACATCATCCTCTCTTTATCCACAACTGGATCCTGATGGAAGGGGCGTTGCTCCCTTTACATTGACAATGCTTTCAATGGTTGATGTCACATGGCTTGTAATGCACACGATAACAACAACAACAACGACACACTCTTCGATGTCTGTACCAACAGAAACCTTATTTACAGAACATGCTATTTAGTCTCTCCACTGCTGATGCTATGCGGTATACATTTCACTTCAACTATGATCAGTGACAGGAAGTCTCAAGACACTGTCTTGACTGTCTTGGTCTGTGTGCTGATTGATACTGAGTACTATTGCAAGCATGATAGATTATCCCTTAAGGGGATATGTTCAGGGTCATGTGACAAATAAGTGATAATATATCGGAAACAATGCAAGACAGAGACACAGTTGCCATGGAAGACTACGGTAATAGGAAATCGTATGTGGCCTCTCAAACGTTATCATTATCAGTGACCTGAAATGACCCTGAAGGTCCATTTTGCTGTTTGAAACATTCCTAAATCCCATACCTCGGGAAATGTAGTATGCATGATTTAGAATATGTTTCCGCATGAATCAGAACGTGTGGCTTGTAATTTCAACTGTCTTTTTGAAAATAAAGGACTTCTCAAGGTCGCAAACAGTCATGCACACTGTAAATGTGCTAATATCGTGGAAACGGTGACAGATGGGAGTCGTTATTAGAGAAGAGTAATAGAAGTGATACATATCTATTGAATAGTGACAACTCTGATGAACTCACATAACCTTCAATGTCATTCAACTACTGCAATCCTTTTCAAATGTTATTTTTTTGCACAGCTCTGCAGCAACCGACACAGTGCACTGCATAGTCCCTCTGCAATAGCTGAGCTTCCTGTCTAATTATTATTATAAAAATATCATTTTATATCTTCGTCTGTCTTATTTGTGTGTCAGCACAAATTATTTTGATGATTCCTCAAATTATTACTTTGTTACTTGTTTGCCTTCCTGACGGCCCACCATCTAATGAACGAGACTGCACTTAGTGTCACATAATCTACTAAATACTGTAATATGACTGGCACTGCATTTATTACTACTGCTTTAATAGCGGCTGATAAAATATTTAGTCTAAAACAGCTGTTAAAATACGATAATATTTAGACATAGTAACTGCAAATGATGCTTTCTAGCAACGTAATCAATGCAGTGTTATTCCAACAGCCCTAATGAGTGCATTGCAGTTTTAAATAGCTACCTGTTCTTAATCTAATGTTAGTTATGCTTAATAAATCCAAAATGTTTACTTTTAGCCAACGAGAGCTAATTCAGAGTAACTCCAGTTAAATTAAAACTGAAAGTTTTTATACTGAAAACAATAATAACTTAAGTACACATAATAAGTCACTAAATTGTGTATGCATCGTTAACAACCCTGTACAAACCCTTAGCTTAGAAACCCATGAGTGCAGTAAAGGCCTGGCTTCTACAAAAGCCTCAGGCTTTTTGCAGGTGGCTACTGAAACATCCACAACTACATGCAATTAATGCCAATGCACGTCACGTATCTAATTTTCCCGAATAAAATGGAATTAACATAATTAAGCCGCATTCTATCACGTCATGATAGCACACTTACTTAAACAGGCGAGACTGGCGAAAAAATTGCTCTTCGTAGTCTTTGATTGCTCGAATACTGTCATTTGTATTGCCTAAAACAGTTACAAGCTAACAGTAAACAATGCAGATGAGCCAATAGCAGATTCACTGAAATAACTGTTTGTAACTGCTCACTATCAGGTCAAAATATCAATCTGGTTACGACCTATTATCTTATCCATAAGCTACAAAGCATTACATCTTCCCGTTTAAATGCAGACTTTCTCAAATACTTATTACCTACTTCCTACCATGTTACTGTTCACATACCTCTACCTGTAACAACCTCCGCTTCATAATCCATGTCCTTTCACACAATCATTTTCATACTCTCTTACATTATGACCACAAAATCTCCTACGTCTATGTGAAACGTTTTATCACTCTAATGCAAAATTTAAAATAACCTTTTCCAGTAACTACAGCAAAATAGCCGAGTGCTTTCATCGGAAATAGACGGCCTTCTAATATCTGCCGAATCTACATATTGTTACAAAACAACAACAATCACACACACACATATTATTCAAATACACACTTGACTACAGAACAGTTATGAGAACAATAACAAACAAAAATAAAAATATCGATTATTAAACAACACAATATTGGAGTCAACTAACTGAGCACAGATTTCAGCCAACCTTTAGCAAACAGTAAGAGCTGGCAAAAACACTGGGTGATAGGGTGATACAGGCAAATACTGTCCGTGTATCAGGTGTAGTTCTGCAAAGCAGCAGTTGTGATCGAATGCATGCTCCTTGCTGTGGAGGACCATGACAAATTCCTGCGTTACTTGATTGAATCCTGTTGCACTCTGTCACAGCAGAGCCTACTCTGCACGTCGGCAGTGCCAAGATGCCCACTTAGAAGTGTGTTTACTGCATCGATTAATTTGTCATTCCAACATTCTCCCTCAAAAAGAATGTCCCTATCACTGTTACGTAGGTTACTAGGATATGGACTTCGACACCCCAGCATCGATGTACATGCCTTTGACTAATGCAGCAACAGTAAACAACAGTGTCTGCTAGCCATACGTTAGATTTCTGGCATGTTCTTCATTTTTAAGCAGGAAGATGCCCAGGCATATCGGGCGCAAGACAACTCTGCTGCCTGTAACTCTGCCAAATGTTTACTGGTTTTTAAATATTTTTGACCAGCAAACTCGGCACTTCATTTGTAACAAACTGATCACATCTCAAATGTGTGGCTACACTACCTTTGGTTATTGATTAATATTTCACAGGGTAGCATAACCACGCATTTGAGGTGTGACGCGATATCTAATGATGACTATTAACTTTATTGTAAATTTACTTATAACTCTCTCGGTCAACGAATTTTGCAAGTCGGTCAGCTTCAGGCAAAGTTATAGGCAAGAGAATGGTGGCTTGTGTTTTGACTCACACTGCATACATGGCACATCTCATCCCTATCTAATAGACGGTTCCTCGGGCCCACACCCAAGTCAGCCGCCCACACAGCATCTCGATCGGTTCAGCCATTTTTGTAGGCCTCACAAACGTGACCAACACGAACATAGACACATACATACAGACTACGCTACTCCATCTGTAGCAATAGAGCACATCTTATGCAATGCATGTGACATTGCCTAAAAATGAAAAAATATAAATTATAAGATGCAAGCAAAAAATCCACATAATAAAAGACAACTAATGGATGGTGCACAAAACGTCCCAAATTCAAATGATCATGGTTTGAGACTAAAACAGGGTATCCAATGCCACTTGTAATTGTATTCAAATACATGTACATTTACTAACTACACCGTGTTTCAGAAAAAAACTCATATTATTGGCTATAAGTTGAGGAATAGTTGTCTGATTTTAATAATTTTTTACACACAAATTCCTCAGATAATTTGACATCGCACGAGAGCTTAGTTGTCCACCTCACCTAACTAATGTATCTACACTACCTTGTAAAACATATCGCACAAGTTTTGTCGCCGTGCATTACATACTTTTCCATACAGGTTGTGGACTTTTGGCATCATATGTTCACTAACTGTTAAAACAACAGTTTTCAACTGTCAACAACTGTTTCCGTCGTGTTTACTGATATGCATTATATATTCTTTGCCAGTGATGCTTATAATTGCCGTGACTGTTGTCAGTGTTCTTTGACTCTTTCAGTCACATGCAGCCATTGTGAAGCATTATAACGCATTTTCTGTAAAACTTACTGCAAACAGTGACACCGAACGAAATAACATCAGCAAATCAACATTTCCTGTATGTGTTAGTGAACATTTTCACATTTAATGAGTTGTGGAATGTAACTTTTTGTCACAAAACAAGGCGTTTGTAATGTACGGCAACAAATCTAGTGCTGTAAGTTTTACAGGGTAGTGTAGACACATTAGTTAGGTGAGGTGGACAACTAAGCTCTCATGCGATGAGGAATTTTGGTGTCAAAAATTGTTAAAATCAGACAACCATTTCTCAACCTATAGCCAATAATATGAGTGGATGTTTTTTTCTGAAACACGGTGTACATGTTCAGAACCAGATACTTCATTACTGAAATAGTACCTTTATCGCAGCCTTCGAAATTAAAAGTTTACATTACAGTTTGCTCGATAAACGTTTAATTGATAATAATGTTTCTAACAGCGTCGTGGCTGTTTTCTACATACGTTGTCACTCATTCATTCGTTCTTTGCAGGCAAGGGTCCAGGCTACTCTGTAACCCAGCGCTGAGACCTTTTGAATCGCTGCAATGCGCCGGCCCAGGGAGAGGAGGGGATGTGTGAGCTATATAGGGTAAAGGAGGGAAAGTAGGCTTAAGCCGCTTGTCAGGTGTTTCTAAACACATACTCTAGGTGTGGCCTACTGTCTGACTAAGCCCGGACTGGCACTTGTTCAGCGACAGCCCTGACTGGTCCACCGTTCAGCATCTGGCCCGGACTGGCACTTATGCAGCAACAGCCCCACCGGTCTGCCGTTCAGCACCCGGCCGCCACTGATTAACACTTCCGCAGTGTCAGCCAGGAGACTTAGTCACATCTACCTGCTTCGTCTCTCACGTCAGCGCGGCTGATACCTTGACGCTGCTAATCAAGGCATCAGCAACGGTCTCAGTTTATAGAGAACACTGTCAAACCCTCTTACCTGCCCGGGATTAACTCCCAGTTCATCATTTGCATAGGAATTATTAGAAATAATTCTTTGGTAGGTGGACACACCCGGGCTGAGTCGAACCCCGGCCACTTAGTGCATCACGCTCTACTGCACATGGCGGCCGAGTGCATTATCCACTCAGCCACAATGGCAGGTCTGCATACGTTGTCAAAAAAGGTAAAAGAATGGCAAAAGATTTTTTTATAATTTCTGCTAAATGAATGTAACTGTCGTAGCAATAACCATTTTATGTAAATATGGCCCTTACATGAGGGTGATGCCAGAACAGTCAAACAGTGCCATGAAAAATGGAGCTTGATCGAGACAGACACAATTCACGAAACAGTCATACGGCGAGAAAATAAGTCTGTATTGTGTACCAACAGGAAAGTGGACCTACTCAAGATGACTTTATGGCATATACAACTTGTCTGTGTTCTATAACTTACTTTGATGCAGTGGAAAATGAAACACTTTCATGGTATCTGCTTTGTCCTTTGTTGAAACCACAAATGTTTAAACAACTTTTAAAACAGATTTGTCGATTTACTAAGAACCGTCCATAGTTATGGAATTTATTTTTTTCCACAAATTTATTATAACTTTTATTTGGTTGGCACAAAAGTGAGGGATATTATTATGTACCATCCAGTAAAATAGGCTGACATCAATGGAAGCTGACTAACCCGTTCTGGATTGTACAAGCTGCTTTCAGCAAGATCAACTTTTGTCAAAACAAATATAGTTCTTTTGCCATTTGGATCCATGGAGTTAACAAGATCAGTCACATTACTGCGCTCAGCATCCAGTGAGCCATCTACATCAGTTGCAGTATACAAGATTAACAGCACGTACTTTAATGGTTTTCAGTGCCAAGTGAGGCTATTTTGGCAGCTTATAAATTACGTATATGTCAACTTCTGACAGTCAAACTGTTGCCAACATCTGAGTGTTGCTAAATACCCGGAAAAAGCAAAATTCTGAAAGAATATCACAAAAATTAAAATTTTCAGACGTCCCTTGTATCAATGTTGTGTGCAGATGCACATAATTTTCATATACTCAGAGAACTCAATGAACACTTGGCAGCAAAGATCAAAAAGGTGGTACAGTACACATTTTTGGGATCATCTCGAAAACATAACAGATTGTTCCAATTACAAAAGTGATCCACTTTCTCAGAATTTCACAGAAAGCCATGCACAACGTTCAATAAATCAGCCCCATACAGGACTGACAGTCGACTCTTCAGAAATGACGTTTCTGCCAACTTCAAAGTCACGTGACACAAAAACTAGGCCAAATATCAAAAATCCAGCATTAATAAATTTAGATATTGTGCCCTAGTTTAAGAATCCGTGGTCAGTTGCCAGCTCCTATTGTAAATGGCGGAAGAGATAGCTTTTGAAAATGGTCGGATTTCCAACTTTGAAGGGCTCATGACCTTGATTTTGACCTTGGATACAGGTCATACTGCACACCGTCATGTATCACTTATCGACCTCTATCTGCATGCCAAATTTCATTGAAACCTAAGAAACTTTTTGTGGAAAGACATACGTACGTACGCACATACGTATGTATGCACATATGGATCGAAGGACATTTGAGACCGGCTTTATTAGGACAACTCTGTCGAAAAGTCAAGCTAAAAACTATACTGACAGAGACAGACAGAATTAAAAAACTCAAAGCATGTTATAACCTCTTGCTTCAGAAAGGTTTAACTACCGGGTATCTCAATATGCTGACACTTATCAGAGCTCTAATTATCAGCAAGGTCGACTACTGCTGCTCAGTGCTGGTCGGCGTTCATGGTCACCTTCTGGACAGACTTCAGTCTGTCCTCAACGCCGCCGCACGACTTGTCTTCTCAGCGTGGCATTCTGAACGTATCACGCCGCTCCTGCGCGATCTCCACTGGTTGCGC
>Ga0209363_1001822_pt1 | contig 10652 bp, 6 predicted proteins | sample WorMetexBAHAMAS3_FD_187385 | JGI IMG/M metagenome (GOLD analysis project Ga0209363, IMG submission 187385) | Marine gutless worms symbiont microbial communities from Max Planck institute for Marine Microbiology, Germany - Inanidrilus exumae... | ecosystem: Host-associated > Annelida > Digestive... | reverse complement strand
ACCATATATGATATAATTATATACGATTATATCGTAAGTAATTAGGCCTATATATAGTAATAGTATGCAATATGTAATACATATTTTATGTAAATGTACGACGCGCCAAAAAAGCAATGCCTGACATTGCCATGTTTCTTCGAGATAGGTCCAGGATAATGACGAAGTTACTCAGTTTTAAACATGAATGACTACCAGTCTTCAATTTCACCACATCAGAAATCACTGTCTTTCGTTTATCAGTGATTATTTACATTTTAAAAGTTAAAAAATAAAAGTTTATCAACATCGTCATTATCAGCCGCGTCACTGATGACATAGCATAAGCTATCACACAGGCGGTATGCTAACGCGTAGACTAAAGTATTTTAGTAGCAAATGCTTAAAAGTATTTGTTATGATATCGAAATGAATAGAGTTCCAGTAACAAACAAGATGCATAAATTGTGCGAGCAAAGCCTTCGTGCTAAGGCCTAAGGGAAAGGCTTCATTTCGTAGAAGAGAATGCAAGACGTTGATCAACTGCTGACGGACTAGACTGTAAGCGTTTTCTGCCTGCTGGCTTTACACTGTTAACGAGACGATGCGTCCGAACATGCACAAGACTGGTTGCAGGCAAATTGACTAAGCTTATTTAAGAAGAACCAATTAATGGCCTTCAAATGATCATTTGAACCTATTCGACCATCATGTCTATGAAGTTCCATGCTGAAAAAATATCGCAAACAACCAGAACCGAAGACGATCGCAGAGTTGAAAGTCGAGCTGTAATCTATTCGGGACAATGTGTCACAAAAGCCAATTAACAGGTCTATTATGAACTCCAGAAAGCAACTGAGACTGTGTGCGAATGGCACCAGTTGTGACCAGTGGACAGTTCGAACACTTGGTGGCGTTCAGTTATTCAGTCTAGATCCGTCTAAGACGGGTTTCGTCACTGCTAGGCTGTTCTTTAATAATATTACGACCGAGCAATTCACTCCACGCGTGCAGAAATTCCTTAGCATTCAGTCGGATTTTCGTTCGACCGAAACCAACGACGACTTGTGGAAGACGAGCCACGCCCACGTAAAGAGAGTAGATCGGGGCTGCGTTAAGTCTGCATGCGCTTTCGAAAACCTCTTAGGAAAAGCTCTTTACAAGTAAGTAAGTAAGTAAGTTTATTGATATCTTGTAGCCATAAGGCTAGATTGGTTACATATAAAATACAAAATAAAATACTACTAATACTAATACTCGCACAAACATGAATACAAGCTATCTCATTATACGCCCTGGAAGAAACTGGATTCATCCATTCTGGTGAAACAGAACACGACCATTGTGTTACTGAATCGTCGTTTTACAATGCAGTGCTGTAATGAACTCCAAAGCTGTTAGATTAACAAATATTATTCTGTCTACCAGATTTTGTAAGCAGAAGTCCTGTGTTGTGCGTTGTAAAGCTAAAGTGGTGGTGGTGTTTAAAACCTCCTTATTCAATAGTGGAACTGCTGTGATAAAACGAGTAAATAAAAATACTTTAAAATCGATATCATGTTCGTTGAGTTTGACATACGAGTTGCTAAAATATCGCGGCATTGTCAAATATTACGGGGAAAATCGCCGATGGGCTACTTATAGCGACATTCAAGACAAAAAGTATCGACGAAAACTGCGGCTATATTCTACAGACTATAGTAGCGCCAATACTAATACTGCAATATCAACAACATTGACTGACAGACTGTCAAAAAAACAGACACCACGGTACGCTATTACAGTCTGAAAACAACGTTTTTCCATACTGTCAATGAGGTTAACGCACCGTTAACAAATTGCGACATTGAGATCCTTCTGGCACGGAAAACGAGGAAAATGACATACAGTTTAAACTGTATCCGATTACACGCTGAAATGTCCTGTGATAGTGAGCGTGGTGACCGGTAGTAACGAATGCAGGTGTTACTGAGATTTAAGGTTCGTTCACACTGACTACGTTGCGTTGTGGCGCAGTACGGCGCCGCGCGGCATCGCAACGCAACGTATCCAGTGTGAACGAACCTTTGGCCATTAGTGATGGCAGTGTAGTGCAGCGTATACGTGCTGTATTGCAGGTGATGCGTACGTCGGCGGTGGCGTGCGTCACCGTCAGTCACCTGTCGTACGCCAGTCGACTGCTGTCCGCCTGGCTGGTGACCACGTTCACTGTGGAGCGGTTCATCGGAGTCTTCTACCCACTTCGTCGGTCGCTCATCATCTCCGTGTCGCACGCCCGCCGTGTCATCATCGCCGAGACGATCGCCTCCGTCGTCCTCGCCGGATTCACGCCCTTCACCATCGGCATCGTGCCCGGCGGCCGTCGCCCGGGCAGCCAGCTGTCGGACTGCGACGTCTACCCGGAGATGGACCACGTCTACGTCATCTTCAACGTGGCGTTCGTCATCGTCGGCTCCATCGTCGCGCCGGTCGTCATCATCGTCACCCTCAACGCGGCCATCTTCCGTCGCGTCAGACGTCGTGCCAGCCGATGCGACGAGATGGACCTCAGCAGTGGCGATCACCGACCGACACCGCCAACCGGAGGAGGGTCGATGCGCCACCATGCTTCATACCCGCATCACCATCACCATTACCGCCAGCACCACCCCCATCCGCATCAGCAGCATCGGCATCAGGGTGGCAGCGGTCGTCAGCGCGACTACAACGTGACCGTCCTTCTGCTCGTCGTCTCCACGACCTTTGTCGTTCTCAATGTACCCTACTGCATCAGCTGGTTCGCGCTGTTCTTCTACCTCGTCGGTCTCGACCCCGTCACGTCGTCGTGTGCCGCCAAAAGCCTCGCCAACCAGCTCGTGGCGGCCAAGTACGTCACGACGGTGCCGTACTGTCTCAACTACAGCGTCAACTTCGCGCTGTACAGCGTCTGTGCGCGCGCGTTTCGCGACCAGCTGGTGCACGTGCTGCGGACTGCCCCGCCGTGCAGACCGTTCTGTCGTCATTCCACCACCCACAACGAGCTTCACCTTGCCCTCGCCCGTCAGCAGGCTCCGGCCATCACGCCGCGAGCCCCGCGTCTTCGCCACGTGGTCGGACAGTACGAACTGCGTGAAGTTCGGCGTCAAGTCGGAGACGAACAAGCGCGTTGGCAGTGTCGCGTGCCGGATCCATTGTAACGTCTCCATTCATTCCCTGTCTCGTTGTGTCGTGTTCCGTATTTCCAGTGTTTCCACCGCTGCAATGTAACGAAACTTATGAAAACTAATTAGCTAATAAATAATTTCCGACTTGTGTGAAACTTTATAATCACATTTTAGTACTGCGTTAATCCAGTAAACAATTTTACTTGTGTTTTCGTTGTCCAGTTCGAGGGGTTGTTCCCTCGTTCGAAGTTTTTAAAAATCTGATTTGGCTATGTCGGACAACGTGTCAAAGAAAACGATGTCCGTAAAATACCGATAACCGTTACCGTACACACCTTCATCACTGATGTACGACGAGTCGACGACTAGCGCGCATGGTGCTGACGAATGCCCATGCAGTGGTGCGCTGCAGTTCCGTACGGCGGACCGACAGCGCCGGTTGCAGATGACACTAGCTATTAACATCGACACTCGACAGTCATGGTGCTCGCAAATCACCGACGCACTGACAGCACCACAGAACGGCTATCACCCGGTCCATTTGCAGACTACACGCCACACAGCGACACCAAGGGTCGCTTACGTAATGTGAAAAGATAATGAGCTCAGATAATCTTGTATGTGTTTATGATGGTTCAGGCTGCCCAGTAAATAAGTTGGGCTGCGTTAAGTCCGAAAACGCTTTCGAAAAGTTCTTAGTAAAAGCTCTTACATATCACTTGACGGAAACTAGCAAAGATAGCGCTTACATAAGAAATATTTGATGACCTAATCAGTAAGTTTCGTATATAAATATTTTAACCAACCCGCGAGCGTACGTTTACCGATCTTATACAACATATAGGCCTATTGCATAACGTCACTGCATCAACTCTCTACCGTCTTTCAAGAGACAACTTAAAACATTTTTATTTACCAAATCTTTTCCATAACTTTAAATTGCTTTCTCATATTGTACCGTGTCATAGAAGCTATTTTACCTAGCTTACGCCACGTTAATCAATACGTTCTACAACAACTACTACTACTACTACTACTACTACATTACTACATAACATCAATAAACAAGAGAATCATAGATATCAGACTTCGCCCGCAGTGTGCAATCGCACCGCCCACTTCGCGGCCGATACTAATCACATCTATATACTCTCTTAGCCTAAGTCCCATTAACGCTAAATTAACTTCGCTTCCTGCTTCTATGAGTCAGTGGTATATTTGTTTCTCCGCCAACATTCACCGTTATCATAGTAACAATAGCAAAGACGACGTGCGTTTAAGTAATTCTTCTCATTAATCGTCAAATATCTGTTTATTTTTTACTTCGGTTTGCGAGTAATTTCGAAACAGTTAGTCAAAATTTGCCATTTAATACTACGAAACTGAATTCTGTCTGACTTTGAAAGAATCGGTCCTTCGTAGCGAAATTCATACCGCTATACAGCCCATTGTGAAAAACATGATGTCATCCACAAAACCGGAAGTACATAACGTATAACATTACGCTGCCTTGGTGTCAAGTCCGCTGAGCTAGAGAAAGGAGCGTGTAATGTCCGGTTGAAGAAATCTGCTAATCTATTCAGATCGACAGAAGTCGTTGAAACGTGCTGACGGTCATTGGCGGATATTGCTGCACTCTTGCTGTTGCTATTGCTGCTACTGCATGGCCCTCCATCAAAGGTGACATCTAGGTCACATCAACACACGAAAGTTAAGGCGTGATTTTCATTAGCGAACGCTATGGCTCGTCTGCGTGGTGGGGCTTTGCCAGTCCTAGCGATCGACAGCGTACAGGCGTTCATCCATCGCAGCGAGCGTAGCTGGTTCACTCCACCAGATCTACCGTTGTTCGCTGATCTGTGCCGTGAAGCCGATGACAATTTGTCCAACATCATCCTCAACAACAGCTGAATAGTCGCCGGCGTGGGTATAGCGTTCAGTCGCGTCTGTCTGTTTGTCTGTCTGCCTGTCTGTTTGTCCGCACTCTAAAAGGCAAACGGCTTGAGCTATTGACACCACTACTCTACAGCAGTCGGCCGGCATGCAACTGAAACTGAAGTTGAAAACTTCTTAGCTCGCAGATACCCAAAGGAGGGGCAAATCTGCTATATTCTGTATATTTTGGGCAAGAAGCTCATCGCCGAGGTACCAGCGTCACCACTCACCACCAGCACGACGCTTCATCTCCGTTGAAATAGATAAGATGACACAGGTTGACGTTGACTCTACAGTGATGCTGTTTGTGCCACATTTTGCATTTTACGTTAAATTACAAACGCCTACTCCTGCGCTGCGTAAGATATTATGATTTATTGCCAAAAAAATGAGACTGGACGACTCGAAGCCCATTAGAGCAGTCCCGAGAACACTGGTTCAGACGCCTATGATGACTACGACCTTCAAACGTGACCTATTGCCAAGGTGAAACAGCATGCAAGACAATGCATGTCAAAATGAGCATTTCCAGTATGACACGCCCCCAGCGACCCGCGGTTTCTCTGCGACAGTCGAGCTCGTTTTCTGCGGGTTGGCGTGCAATCTTTAAATTGTGTCAGGTCAATTTTGAGCGTATTTAGCTGCAAACCTCCGGAGGCACACAATTCAGACCAGCTGTCATCAGCGATAGGCCTATGGGCATAACGTGGTGGCATAGTCGATTGTGGATGAAATACTGTAATAGATCTGGCCACTGTCGATCGGCTGCGCGTCGTGTGTGTCGAGTTCACAGCGCAATAGTCTGCGAAGGCGGCTGTCTGTATTACTCTACAAGAAGCTCAGCTACCGCAGAGAGACCGCGCGACGCGCTATGTTAATAAGTTCCCGAGGCATGGGATGATGGGCGTTAGAAGGTTTTCAAACAGCAAAAGTGACATTCGAGGTCATTCAGCCGCATTGCCAATGCCATTCAATAGGTCACATACGATTTCCTATTGGTGTTACATTGCACGTATGCCTCTATCTTGCACCATTAACGAGGCAGTATGACTTATTGCCCAAAATTGAAAGTAGTCACGTAACTATAAACACATCCATTTCAGTAATAATATATTATGCATGCGCTAGTACTCCTGTGTATTAATCAGCGCACGAAATTTGAAGCGCCTAGCTTCACCGAGTTCAAAGATGTGATTGGGGCATACTTCTAAGCAAGAGGCTCATGCCGCTCAGCTATCGCAAAGGGACCGCTATGTTAATAAATTTCTGAGGCATGGGAGTTGAAAAAGGTTTCAAAGAGCAAAAGTGACATTCAAGGTCATTCAAGGACATTGCCAATGATGACATTCAATAGGTCGCATCCGATTTCCTGTTGGTGTTACATTGCACCTAGGCATCTATTTTGCACCGTTAGCGTGATGCATCCGACTCGCGGATCTATAGCCACCTGGATAGAATTTAAATCGATGATCTACATTAGCCTATGACAATATCAAAGTGGTGGCGTCCTCCGTAAAGAGTTTCAACTGACACGATCCGGCCGTCTTCGATAGCTGAGCTCCTTTGCTGCGGCGCCTGCGGTGTGTCATCCATTCGGTCGAGTTAGCGCAGTGGAACGATAACGGATGACCACAGTATTGGTACGTGTGTATCACGTTGGTCGAAATTGGTGTAATTGACGAATAGCCCGTAGGGTCTGGTAAGCTCCGTGCAAACTAGGCTACATAGTTAGTAACTGACGTATATACATGCGACGATGCAAAGACGCATCGCATGATCAGTTACTGTGTTGTCAATGCTATTACAGAATTCCTAGACAGACGCAGCAGCAACAGCGGCTTGCCAGTCATCATGACATCTAATTATAGTTGTTCGTGACTAATCACTCCTAGCAAGTCGCACGTGCGCCGAGTCGGTCGACTAAAGCGCAGGACCGGCAAATGAGGGACCAAACATTACTGCACATCGTTTGCAGTCGTGCACGTAGTCAAACTTGCATATGACGTAACAACGCTTGCCAATCACTGCTATACACAGTAAACGAGGCTATCTGTGCAACGGCAGCAATCGACTCATACGTGTTGCTATCATCAGCCATTTTCGTATATACATTTAGCACCTTTTACAATACAACACGCAATACAACGCACGCACTGCGCCATACTTGCAGCGCCGTGCGTGCGTGGTCTTGCATTGCGTTGCGGGCCGGATCTGGTGTGAACGCGGCTTTACTCTGACGTTGTTACGTGGATTCACATTTACGATGTCGATTGACTCGAAAATGGCTCATAAATAAGAAAACGATTAATCGACTCAGCACGGATCAAGTCATGCATCAACTTTGCTAAATTGTGTATAAATTTAAAATTGCAATAAATTAGCACTGCGTTAATAATTACGCTCATAAATAAACGCTTAAGGTGATACTAAAGATACAAAAGTCTGAAATCGGCTGCAATGTTTCCTATAAGGTTTGTCTTAGGATGATATACGTTGTAGTCAGTTTTTACGCTGAATGTATAACAAACATGAACCTATATTTTTGTTTTTAATGTAACAGCGCTATATAGGCAAACGATAATCACTGTAGACCTACGTGGCCCATTTTTGGTTTGTATTTCCCAGATTTGTATATTATCGAAAAATTATGGCATAAACTATTTTGAATGCTTATGACGCATATAGAGACTGTAGGCCTATAATGTTCACTAACGACTTAGGCCTACCGTTTTTATGTTTATTCATTTTTTGTACAATAGGCTACAATAGGCCTATTGAAATTGCACTCCTATTTTACTTTTACTCCATAGGCCTATAAGCCCATTCAACCAGTTTTTACGCCTCTGAATATGGATTTTCACAAGCGTTGTATTACATCCAGTAAAATGTGTGTTAGGCTATGCCATTGTTTGTGGCCCGTCATTCGTTGTCCTGCATTTTAGCACCGCATCACGTTATATCCATTGCAGTTATATAAACAATCCTCCTAACGGGACATAACACTACTGGCCCGCTGTCGTGTGCTGCCCCCTGGTGAGTTACGTTGCGCAGTGGAGTGTTACAAACGACGACATACGACAGACGACAACAGACGCCAACGACCGTTACTAGTCCGGCCCCCTACACTATGTGTAGGCGGGCCAGTAATAAACGTAATAAAATCCGTAAAGTGACACGTGTACAACAGCACATTGTATATCGATAGTGATAGTACTTAGTGTTCTTAAGTTACCGGTAATATTCGTGGCCGGTAACTTACCGCCGGTAAATGACCGGTAAGTTACCATTAAAACATGGACAGCCGTATGTAGGGCCGAAATAATCAAGAAAGACCAGAAGCTCAGCTATCGCAGAGGGACTGCGCGACGCACTGTGTCAGTTGAAATATTGTCAATTATTTAAACTGCTGCACAGCGTTACGAAATAAATCACACATGAAAAGGCTTGAGGTAGCTAAAATGGCCTTGAAGGTTATTCAAGGTCATCCAAATTGTCGCTATTTGATAGGCCATTATTATCACTTCCTGTGAGTGGTCTAGTAGTTACCAACTCCACGTTGCATCGTTTCCGAGATACCAATACTAGGCTACTAATCGGGAACATCATCGTGGTTAATCGTTTGATTATTTGGCTCACCTCTAGAACGAAAGCTACCAAATTATGCAAATATCTCTAACCTATAAATGCCATGGAGCTGATAAATGCCCATACAGCTTAAAATTTCGAAAAAACGATAGATGTGCCGGCAAGGCAAGGTGCAATATAACATGTTACACACTGTGCGGCCTGCACCTGTTATGATGTTCTATTTGTTATTTTCATACTCGTCACTCGTCAGTCCTATGGGTTATATACGTATCCCCATCCCTGATTGATGTGTTGAATGTTAGAAGTAAGTAAGTAAGTAAGTAAGTAAATGGCCTTTTATTCAAAAGTGTAGAACAGTGTTTATGATGCAGTCAACACTACCAAATTTTATCTTGAACAGCGCAACTACGACTTCTGAGTAAACGTTTTACCTGCAATTATGCCTGCACTACATCGGCCTACATGCAATCTTGTCAAATATTAATCTTGGGCAATTTTGGTATATGGATGGACCACTGTTCAACGTCACTTGTAAGTGGGCGTGGCCAAGAATACTAAATGGGCGTGGCCAGTCGAAGAAAAAGAAGAAAATGCCGTGAGTTTGTCGTTAAATGCTGTTGTAAATGTATTAAATTAACTTAAGGATCTTTGATCTTGAACTCATGTGTTGAAAAAGCAAAGCGGACCACTGAAGAATCCACGATAAATAGATCAGAAGATTGTCAGCGGGTTTACGGCGGGTTTTGTTTAGTCCTGGGGCCCTGGTTAGGGTTGGGGTCTTAGGGCTTGTCCAGTAGGAAATTGAAATACGCTGGTGCATAGATCCTCAGATTGTGCAGTACGCTGATGGTCTAATTCGTCTAGCGTATAATCAAACCCTAACCCTATACCCAAACCTAACCTTGCTAAAGCAGTAAAGCCTAATATTTATGCGCACTTTGTTGACACCCGTCAATAGCAGATTTATTATTTCATTCACCAGATAACGCAACCAAAGTACTACCACTAACCGGTCAAACTAAACTGACCCTAACCATAACACTAACCCTAACCGATACAGTAACCCTAACACTAACCCAAACCATAACCCTAACCCTACTAAACCGTAATTTTTATGCGCACTTTGTTGACATTCATTAAAAGGTTTTTACGGATTTACAAAAGGAATTTTTTGAGGAGGTGCATAGCAGGGTTTGTGGGTGGGGCGAATAATTACACTACCCGTTTGCTGAACTATTTGAGCTATACTCCGCTCAGCATATGCAAGCGAGAAGATATGGATCATTTATCATTAACAGAGGGTTTTTGTGGGGTATGTATAGAAAAGGGGCTAGGTCTTTTGTGGGCATAAAGCAAATGAAACAAATAAATTGACGGTTCTGTAGCTTTAAAATAGCGGAACCGTCTTGGCGGTTTCGTAGCCAGTGCGATAATAGTTGTTAGTTCTTGTTTTATAAAGTTCATCTGTGTATACATTTTTTTGCTAATATTTTCATGATTATCTTTTGCACAACTACATCTAGGTTTGCGGACTATACAGCCAAAATGTTATCATCATTGTGGCCCACACTGACTCTTAGACTATCGCAAGACATGATGACAGCATATACCACACTAGCATAGTGTTGCATGGTAATAATTGTTATGGAACAGAATTTCATAGAACTGACAGTTGCTATATTGTATATCTTGAATAATAATCTACTGCTCCATTATAAATTTCACCTTGTGCATATTGGTTTTCAATTATTTGAAATAGGTACAAATATGGCTGAAGGCGGAACTGGTAATGCAGACAAGGAAACGGCTTTTTTGTCAGAACTGATTGGCAATAAGTCTGTGACGGCTATTCCTGGGATTGAGCAAGCACATGCCATAAAACTGCGAGGGAAAGGAGTCCGAAAGGTTATTTTTAGTATATTTTTAGTATATTAGGTTTATTTAATAATAGTGTTGTTATGGTATCTGAAACTGGGGAGGCAGCCACTATTCCAACAACGGCTGTTC
>Ga0209363_1001821_pt1 | contig 10659 bp, 10 predicted proteins | sample WorMetexBAHAMAS3_FD_187385 | JGI IMG/M metagenome (GOLD analysis project Ga0209363, IMG submission 187385) | Marine gutless worms symbiont microbial communities from Max Planck institute for Marine Microbiology, Germany - Inanidrilus exumae... | ecosystem: Host-associated > Annelida > Digestive... | reverse complement strand
TGGTCGTCCACGGCGGCTGGCGAAAGATCTGACTTAAATGTCATTGCACGCTGCTTACTGTATTTTACAAATTCGATATCGGCGATTTGCCGACGCCGATTCGCCGATGTTCTAGCATGCTCCGATGTTGCCATTTTTCGATGTCTGATGTGTACTTTGGCCGAACTCTATATGATACACGTGACGTCATCGAACGGTAAATATTTGTGAGCAGCATTTTGATCTCCGTAGTTAACCAAGAACAAATGCGACTATCCGTGTACAGTTCGGTTCGATTCCGGCCGGAACAAATTTGTGCAGTTACTGATTCGGTCTCAGCGGTCGGTTTGTTCGATCTGTAGATATTATTATTTAATAATCACACAATCACACACAGAATGCAACAGCCGATCATGCCCACTGCCTCAGTTACATTCTAACTTGTACAATTCCTATACATTACAAATAATTGTATTCCACTGACATGTAGTTATTCGTATAATTGTGGAATCAACATTATTTTATCTACTAAAGTGCATAACTAACAATATTGTACACTTAATCATGTTGTTGACATCTGCCCATTCCACTGTCACCATGTATGTGCTGCTAGAAAAGCATCTAGTTCAAAGGTTGAGAGGTCTGAGCAGCAGTTTTAGAAAGTAAGACAAGCGGCTGAGGAAAAGCCACTAGGCTGCTCAGCTGCTGAGGAAAAATGTGCCCCAGGTTAACACTGAGGATACATCTGTGTAAGTGTCGATAAAAAGTTGCTGGCTTTCAGCATACTTATTGCTGAGGTTGTTGGAAGACAGTGTGTTGATGACAGTAGTGGTGATGTTGCGGCTGCTGATGTAGTTGTTGGTGAGTGATGAGAAGAAGGAAGCACCTGCTCCAGTGATTGCAGTGAGGCGTTCAGCACCATGTGCGACGTACAGTCACCGCTACGTGCTGCTGAAGCTGTGTGCTGTGCTGCTGATCATTGTCCTCCTCCTTGTCCTCCTCTTTGTTGGTGTCACCATCTACCACAAGGCCAAGCATCCCGAGGTATAACCGCCTATCAGCTCTTCAATCTTTATCTGTGTCTGTCACAGCTGGCGGATTAGCTCTCTGAAATCTCGCTACTCATTTGCGTGCTTCAGAATAAACTGGATCTAGGGTTGGCAGACTCAAAAAATTTTTTCTTGGTCCCGGGAAATAAATTTATGAAATTACAAGAATCGAGAGTGGTTGACAGTAAAACCTGTTGCTCCACACTGTTTTTATCGATCTTGTACCAGTAGGCATAGCGTAATGACTTCAATAATGACCAGGGTTTGTACAGACCCTGGAAAGTCCTGGAATTTTATTGTTAATAATTCCAGGTCCTGGAAAGTACTGGAAAAAGGCATAGGTCCTGGAAAATCCTGGAACGTCCTGGAATTACAAAAAATACAAACCAGCGGCTTTGGAATTTTTAGTTCTGGTTTGAGTAGTTGCTAAGCAGATAAGCAATTTCTTTTAATACAGTGCCACCTCTTGGGTCAAACCGACTATTGGAGTACAATAATACAATGTCAGGTATTGTAGTTCCGCTTCTTTACTATTATGCAGACACAATGATAACTGATTTTGTATATGCACTTTTTTGACCTCATGCAACCCATGTTTGTGAATAGAATGTGTCCTGGAAAGTCCTAGAAAAAGGATTTTTGAGTCCTGGAAAACCGTGGAATTTGGTCTTTGCAAGTCCTGGAAAGTCCTGTAAAAAGCATTTTAATGTCTGTACGAACCGTAATTGACTGCCGCATTAGCGCGACGCTTTGGCAAAATGAAGGAAGCTGGCCAGGTTGTGTCAACGTGGTCACTGCAGTCGACTGCATGTGTAGAAATAAAAGGTTTGCACGGGTTGGGGGACATGGGGACCTTATGGAGGCGGGTGTAATGCTTACGGGGGACCCCCGTTGTTTGGGAGCGAAAGTGGCCGACAAATTGTGGGGATGGAGGGAGATGCGGAATGCAAGCATCTCCTCTGTCTGACTCTCCATCCACTGGTGAAGGAGAATTTGTACCACATGCAGGCCTGTAGTGGACATGAAGGATTACCACCCACTTACTCGACCAACTGTTAAGGTTTATTCAGACTGATGTGTCGCATTGCATTGCAGAGGCATCACACTAATCAACTACATTGTACAAGGTGGAAGTATGGTTTTAAGTGGTAATCACAGATCTGTAATTACCGGTAATTATTGGTCATAATTTACGGATCATACAGTACCAAATTACTGGTAATTTACGAAGAAATTTAAATAGACATCATTTTTAATGTATTACAACACCATCAGTCTGACATACTGGACAGTGTTTGTCGACGGTCAAATGTTAACAAGGCAAAGCACATGGTCAATATTTTTATATTGTAAATGATAAAGTATTAGCAAACATTTGTAACAAAATAACTTTCACTATATATAGCTTATGTTTGTGTATGATAGTTCTATCTTGTTCAGAACGGTCGTTTAACGATACACTGCCTTGATAGCGGTTGGCATTATAGGGAATAGGGACCCAGCAGCCAAACAGAATTGCATGTATGTGGCTGCGGAAAGAGTTCCATGTCAGAACAACCTGGAAATGTACTCTAACTGATGAAAATCTAGAAAAATGATACCTTTATAATACAATAAATTTAAAGCGGCTGTAAATGATGCCGCACTAAGCGCCATTAAACGCTAAAGTGACGGTATGTCGGCGTTTGTGGGTCTGTTAAGGTTGGTAGGGTTAGGGTTAGTAAGGTGGTTAGGGTTGAGGGTTAGGCTTAGTGTTAGGCAGCATTAGTGTTAGACTTAGCAACAGCAGTGACGAGTGACGAGCCACTTTGGTGTTTATTGGCGCTTGTGCGGCATCAATTACCGCCACCATGCTTTCCAATATGTCTTGCTGACTAAGTGCGGAAGTCATTAATTTTGGCCAAAAATGCGGTTAATCCCAAAACTTGCACTAACGCTATTCCGACCCTGCTTCACCCCCATACAATAATTGACTATAACCATCAGCCACACCACTTCTTGAGAGAAGAAGAAGCTGAAAACATCCATTTGGGCAAACATATATATTTCAAGACTCAGTAGATACTCGCAGGGTGTCAGAATTGTGATAAACTGCTGCCCGGGTACCCGCATTAATTTCGAATGGGTACCCGTTGAAAATTTATATACCACTTTTTGTACCTGTGTATGGTGCAAACTGCTAATACTAAGCGACTCTGCAATTACCAGTTGTGATATCGTTTGATTCATTTATCTTACTGGTCTTGTTTATAAAGTGTCAATTTTTGTTACAGATGCATGTTTGCTTTTGTTATGTTTGAGTTAGTTTTTCAGTACAAAGCCAAGAGATCGGCTTCGAAGAATGTCTCCTGTTTTGTGTCGGGTTTGGCGTAATACCTTAACTTGATGAACCACTGGCCGGTATTCATATTTCACATTCACTCACAGGAGATGACGCTAAGTAATTTGCGCGATGCGGTGGCCGTGCTTGCATGCTTGCAGCTGTTCCGTGGACGGTGCGGAGTTCGCTTCTACGACCTGCAGCATGACTTTGATACTGCACCTGAAACACCTGGCGAGTTTGAACAGCAGGTAACGATCGACGACTTGTTCCATGAGAGGATTGAAGTTCCGAGCATTGGAGACACTCGCCGTGCCACAGTTCTGCATGACTTCAGCCGGGTACGCTCTCCGTCCACTGCGGATGCTTCTCGTCTTTAATTAACCTGCATGGTTTTTACTGTGCAGTGCATATGGGATAGTACCGGTTTATGTCCATCTGTCGCAGGTTGTTGTCAAAATGGCTGATTAGACTAAGCTTATTTCTGCCACAGAGTCTAACCTCGGCTGGTCCTTCAGTGTGTTTTAAGGGAATTTGGATACCTCCAAAAATAAGGGTACTTTCTTCTGGCATCTCGAACTAGCTGAATTTTCTGTTTGTTTGCCATGGCACGTAGACTGGTTAGACTGTTGCAAGTTTATTACGCGTATCACCAGCATTCGTTTACAACGTGTTGGCTCTGACACAGTGTAGCACAGATCGTCTGTCACAGCAGAGACCTGTCTTCATATTAACATTGCTGTACACTCTCTAAATCTTGTACACAATGAGTGCCATGTTTCAGTGCTGGTAACGGTTAAATATTTTGATAGTTAACTTTCACATAGTTTATGATAAGTTAATAATGAATTTCGGTTAGACAAGTAAAATTAAGATTTTTGAAGCTATGTGTCATACAGTACGTAATACATTATATTGGATTTTGCGTTTTGGTGTGCTTCACGTGTGCTTCAAGTGAATTTCCTATGTGAAAAAATTCTTCCACAAATGCATTCAGATTTGCTTGTTTCCATACTGATAAACAATATTGTGTGCATTTGTTTATTTGCTACACTGGCCGTGTCTAGCAAAAAGTGTAAGTAATGGTTTTTACCATCTGTCTGTCTTCTTGTCCCATCGGCATACTCACCGTGGCTCACCAGGGGGCATCATGCGATGTGGCGAGTGTACATTTTAGAGTTCATCAACATTCCCATCTGATTGTGCTCATTTCAGTTCTCTCTATCTTTAGGTCGACTCCTCCGAGTCGGCCTAATAAAGTGGGTCTCAAATGTACGTCCGTCCGTCCACAAAAAGTTTCTTCAATTTCAATGAAATTTGGCATGTAGGTAGAGGTCGACGAGTGATGCATGACGGTATGAAGTATGACCCGATCCAAGGTCAAGGTCACGAGCCCTTGAAAGTCGGAAATTCGGCCATTTTCAAAGGCTGTCCTCCCCCATTTATAACGGGGTGGCAAATGACCACGGATTCTTAAATTAGGGGGCAATACCTAAATCTTATCGGGCCGAATTTTTGATTTTTGTCCCAGTTTTTGTTTCACGTGACTTTGAAGTTGGCAGTAAGTAGGAGTCGACCGCCAGTACCGTACGGGGCTAATTTATTTTTACTACGTGCTCTATTTTCGTTGGCCATGTGAATGCTGCAGTGGTGTTGGTTGGTGTCTATTGAGAACGTGTCTGTGTGATGAATGTAGTAAGTAATCTGTGGTCCGTGTCGCTGTGTGTGATGGCAGAACCTGACGGCGATTGTGGACAACGACCAGGCAGTTTGCTTCATCATGCCCCTCAACAGAACACTCGTCAAGCCGCCGAAGAGCTTCTGGGACATGATGCTGAAACTGAAGGTGTGTTCACACACTGCAGGTTGAGTATCGCTTGCAACACACACACACACACATTCACTGGGCATTTGTGGATACTCAGAGGTGACTGGTGCGAGATTTCTCCATGGGACGTTATTCGTTCTTCATCTAATGACACACGAGAGAAGAGGTTTAACACACTTTGTGTTGATTTTCCGACACCAGATTACCCGTGACTGCGCTGATACGTCAGTGGCTGTTGTTATATCGTATCATACGTTGATATCACACCGTAATGCATGCTAAAAACCGACTCACAGAACCAGACAGAAATTACTGATAAGGATTTAACAAGAATTTACATTAGTGGGACTGACATATATCCACAGATGCCGATCCTATGTCCACACACCATGCGATTTCATGAAGGGCACATCTCTACTGTCACATTTACATGGGCGCATCTCTACAGTAATGTTTACATGTGGGTGGGCGTGGTCCAATTTTGGGCTTCTGGGAGAGCAAAGTTCACTAAAATGGGAGATACCCTGCCTCGGACGCGGCTGAACCACCGTGCAAAATTTGACACTGCTAGCTTTATCCTTGGCGGAGAAATTTGTAACCGTAGAAACAAACAAACAAACACACACAAAAACAGTAAACGATATATCCACACCTTGCCTGTCGGCGTGTGTGGATAACAGATATGTTTGTCCTCATAATATTCCGACAGAAATGTATGCCAGCCACGTCACACTGACTGTCCCCTGATAAGTCACGTTGAGTATGCTCTATTAAAGGGTCCGAATAAGCACGGTACAGATGGACGGACGGACGCCAGATCATTTCATTATGCTTACCACTAGACGCAGCCAGCACGAAAAGAAATAATGTCGTGAGTAACCAAATACTCGTTTCTGTGTGCTGTTGTATTTAGTCGGGCTATTACGTCCCGGACGTGAACGTGGTGCGTGAGAACTATCGTGCTGTGACTCCGCCGCTGCAGGACCTGACGCCGCTCGGCCTCAACATCTGGATGGAATGCGGCGACTACGACACATACAGACTCGTGCGTGAAGGTGAACCTGTTGGTAAGCTGAGATTTACTTACTGCTAAACTTGCTGCCATGTCCAATGATATTGATGTTAGTCATCAGCCGCGTGTGGGGCCGGGGCCTGAATGGACTTCCCTCCTTTTTTCTCCCTTGTCCATTTACTTAATCTTTTGCTTTTTTTTCTTTTTTTCTTTTCTCATTCGCTTGACCTATTTTTTTCTCTTATCCATCCCTTCGCTTTCTATCAGGATAGTTTCACTCCGTTTCCAGACTGGAGGTCGTAGGAGGCGACTGAACCCGGGTTAATTTAGTTGCGTTCATTTTGTGTTATCCGTGTTGCTTCGTTAAGATTTATTCTGGTGTTTTGTTGTATTTGGTTTAGTCTTGTGGTGCAATAGTTGTCTTCCCGTGTTGTAGGCGCTGGTGTAATAATTTAAATGAGCCTTTCGATCACTTTCGGGTGGCTGCTGAACAAAAAGGCGGCCAGGGTTGAGGTTAATATATTGCTGGCCTTCCTTCACCGGGTAGGGATAGCTCTCCACCCCTGACCTTTCTTATCTGATATAGCCGTATTTGTGCTGATAAGGGACGTTAAACTCACCATCATCACTGATGGGTCGGTTGAGGAGAGACTGAATGGACTTGTTACCTATCCAGACCCTTACTCAGTAAATTCACACTGCCAATCCAGTAGTCATCATGTTGCTGTCTACCGGATCCTTCCATTCCAGGCATTTGTATCTGTCCCCATAAACGATGTAGTCGCTGGAAAATAAGCCCGGAATTAAAGTGAAGTTTTCTTGTGGGATATGCACATGCAAAAAATGGCCAGTTGTAAATGAGAAACATATCAAATAGAACCGAAAACTTATGTACTGTTTGTGTTTGAATTAGATGATGAATGCCGAATCATTGAAAAAAATATTAATAATTTTTAGAAATGTTTTTGGCTGCCACCTTTGTTTGATCGATGGAAAGGTCACAGCCAAAGACATATTTCTTTAATTAGGGCTGGTTCAACACATCGAGTGGTTGTAATGTTTTTTTCAAATACTACAGCACCTCCCCCCACATACACAGTCATTTTATGGACATCATACATGTCAGCCCTTGCTAGCCAGCACCCCATTTACAGACTGGAGGATTTTGTTAGTACAAAATGTTACTGCTCATGTGTTTTTGTTAATGGCAATCAATGCATTAGGATAGTGAGAAGGTGATGAGGTTCTCATCAGTGGTGTTACTAACACGCCGTCTCCGTACCATTCTCTAGAAGGTCAGATTAAAGGTCGGATTCTTATACAGTGCAGTTTACGCGATTACCGGACCAGCGCGCTTTACAATCTCGGAAGTGGCAGTTGATTGGCAAGAGCCAATGGTGCTGCAGCGCAAATTGCGGCCATCCAATTGCATGCGTTAACGTACAATTGGACCCGCGTTATGCTACTAGCAAACACACCACCGCTCCAATCAACCGCACCAGGCCTTCACTTTGTAAGCATTCACCAGATGTCGCCACTCATGCGAGGAAGCAAACATCCGATTACAGCTTACTACTCAATTTATCGATCTCGAAAGGATGAAAGGCTGAGTTGGCCTAGTTGGCTGACTTGTAACGGACGGTTTACCCACATAAGTGGTCACCCATCAGCTGCAGGTCGAGTGCAGGATGTAAAGTTCGCTGGCCAAAGACCGACATTCTACCACTGTGACACGCCACCAACACATGCATCAGTTAATGGCCGCCAGCCATTTGCCACGTGTACCTGTGTTGTCTGGTGACCCTGTAACTTTATTTCTCCTGTTATTGTAAAAGAGCATTTGGGGATAAATGTCTCATTTTTTACACGCCATTGTCCTTAGTTGACAGTAACAGAACACTATCAATGGTGATACTTCTGCATATTCTGTTCTCCTTTCGTAAGTAAATGTCATTCTGCTTGATGAAAGCCCGTAATTATCACTCTTGTTCCTGTTCAAGAAGATAATTATCACGGCGTGTGAATGATTATGTCAGCAATGAGCAAGAGATCTGCGGTGTGGTGTAAGTTCCGCGGCTATCAGTGGTGTCTCGGTGACGGAGGCGGGACACAGATGGAATTCCTCACCGTGACTAGCTGCCTGTGAGCTCAACAGCCTCTGATTGGCTGCCGACACATGCAGCCTGGCCAGTAGCATGGCTGCCGGCAACTGCACTGCAGACTGATTGGTTTCTTCTTGTATAATTTGCATGCATGTTTTTACTTGTCATGGACGAACACGACCGCCCTGTCACTGATGCTCTCTGTACACAAATTGTTATTTTTTGTTTGATGTGTTTCTATACACTCGAAATTCCTATGCAGTGATGACAACTTAGAGCAGATTTTTCTGTTTATTATTTGATGGGTGAACAGTTTTGTTCTTTTACAAACATCACATTTGCCAAATTTTGTTTGTTTTTTGTTCTCTTTTTTGTAAAAAATAATAAAAAAATACAACTATGAATACTCTTGTATCATTATTCTTATTGCATTTTGGATTTTGCATTGAAAATTTGCATTTGAGCTCCTTGGTTTATGGAAGAATCCAACAGTTTGAATGGCAATTATGGGTAGTTATTATTTCTGTTGTTTATTTACTGTAAAATATATCAGTAATGCATTTTCTGTGGTGTGTGATGTATGCTAAACATAGAATAGCAACATAGAAGCATGTGTATTGATAGTTTTGTGAGAGTGTGTCGACAGTTCGGTCATTGATTGTATTATCTTCAGATAATTGTTACGCAGTGTGGTGTAACACACTTGAAAACTTTCATATAATCTTTTTCAGTTTATTTGAAATGACAGGTACTATTATTTGATACCTAGCATCGGTATTTTGTCAGTATTTCGCCATCAGAATTGCTTGTTAAGTTGCGTGTGACTCTGCGGCCATGCGTGAAGTTGGTACCTTGACCCTTAAGGGCAGGGCTGTTTACATATGATACCGTGATGGTCGCAGGCAGGTGGAGACTGTCTTTTGTGCAGCTCACCTAGGTCTAATCTGTTATTTCTCTGTAGTGGTCTGTTGCTGTCATTAATTTGTATGTCTGCTAAATGGTTAACATGCTGCTAACATACTCCTGAACTTCATCTTTTCTAATATGCTGTGTCAACTTGGCTGCTAGTCATAACATATTCAGACCTGTTCTCTTACTTGGTGTCTGTCAATCTGTCTGATCATTTTCCAAGTCTACTGCTACTTTAGATCCGCAGTGTAAAACTAATTTAACATTAGAATACTTTGCCGTTTTAAAATGTCAGTGATAGCATGGGTTTTGATGCTTATTGTGGTATTTGGAATGTATTTACCTGTAAAATGACTAGTTAAAAGAGATATTTTAGTTGCAGTTTTTTGGTCTTTTTTGAAGTTTCTGACAGGAATAACACTGGTTTCAGGTGAAACGCATTTGTTTTTGCATCTATGAACCGAAAAGTCAAACAAAAATTAGCCATTTTGTTTGTGCATTGTGAAATTGCTATACTTCTTGAAGTGCGAAAATAAATAGATTCGCAGTACGTTAGAAATGCAAAACAATAAACTGACCTCCTGCTTTCAGGATTGTGTGCAGAATTTAGGTCACTGAGATGGAGATAGGTCACCAGGTCATTGGTCAGATGCTGTAGCCTCTTCGTTATTGTACTGCTTCAGTTCTGTGCTTGTACTGACTGTTTTTATTTTCGTTGATGTTGTATGACAATGACAAACAGCTAGGACTGTATTTTTCGTGCTTTTTTACTTTCGTTTTCTGTTTCGATTCAGATGCTGTAATTCGTCGTCAAATGTCCATTGTTACGTATATGTTAGTGCTTGTGATTTGCACAATTCTGTATTCTATCCGCTGTTTGTATGCAGAAAACAAATAACATTTGCTGCCAGCATCAAAAGTTTATGCAGAATTATTGTTTCGTTTTGTTGACTAAGTTTGAGCTTTGATTACAGTTTGCGTAATGTGGTCAGCCAAATGTGTCCTGTGTTGAGAAAAACTTGCTGCATGCACCATTAGCTGGTAACACATTGTAAAGTTTTTCCTTGGAACCATGATTATCTGACAGTCATTGCATGAATAAGTTTCAGTAATTGTAAAATGTAAGAAAAATCTGAAACAAGCTGCAAATAACAGGTAAATTGTAACGACGTTGTGACTAATGAAACCAGTTTGCTTATGTACTTAACCTCCTACTTCAACGGCCAACTCTGTATCTTACTGTTTACTTCAGTTTTGTGTTTGTCTACTGAAAATATAAATTGCTGTCGTCGTTCTGTTGCGTTGTAATTGCTTTTTATCGTGTACACCTAGTCAAAATATATTAAATTTAATTTAAAAAATCAATTTATATGATCAACTATAATTTTTTAAACAGAAACCTTACACAAGTTATACTTTTTCAATAATATAATCTACCTAATTTCAATTCACCTATTTAC
>Ga0209363_1001818_pt1 | contig 10662 bp, 9 predicted proteins | sample WorMetexBAHAMAS3_FD_187385 | JGI IMG/M metagenome (GOLD analysis project Ga0209363, IMG submission 187385) | Marine gutless worms symbiont microbial communities from Max Planck institute for Marine Microbiology, Germany - Inanidrilus exumae... | ecosystem: Host-associated > Annelida > Digestive... | reverse complement strand
CTGTGACTGCGCCAAGCCTCCGACGTCATTCACTTGCTGCTGATCCAGAGTCAACACAAAGCCACCAGCTGCAGCAGCCGGCATCAACACCGGCGGTGATATCACTTCCACAGCAGCGGTGCCGGCAGCGGCAGACGTCGGCAACTTGGCACATCCTACAAACACACAACAACAACACTTTACGCTTCGATCGCCTACTCCGAGAGTTCTTGACGTCCGCCCTTCACGACTCATCACTGTTACGGACCGCTCATTTTCAACAGCTGGACCACGACTCTGAAGACGTACAGTCTGCCTCGTCACTCACAAACATGTCATAGAAACTAAAATTGTACTTATTTGGAATTTCAACAATCATCGGGGAGGGGGTAGAGAACGGCGCCGCCGCCGCCAGTCATTTAGTGTGAAGTCGGAGTCAGTCATTTGCATGTGACTGAGTCGACGCCGCCAGTCATATACTTTAAAGCGCCCTCAATCATATACACAGCGGCGGCGTTTATTGATGTGTAATGTGTATGTGGATTAACGTGAAGCCATCTGCCAACAGCCAGAAACATTTTTCCAGGACCCTGTCGTATGCCAGCGATGTTTAAATGCAAAGACAAACAGCAGTTACTATGGGGTCCAGGGCAGAGCCCCGGCCGCCAGTGACTTTTTTCGTATATACAGATAAAATCTGAGCTAATTTTAGCGAATTTGGCATCTGCACCTTCACCATTGTGTCCGCTTCCCACATCATAGCCTAGAAAATTCCAGGACTTTCCAGGACCCTTCACTAAAATTTCCAGGACTTTCCAGGACCAAAGTTACCAAACCCATTTTCTAGGACTTTCCAGGACCAGACAATTTTACAAAAAGAAATCCAGGACTTTCCAGGGGGCGTGGGAACCCTGCCATTCAAGGCTGTTAACTGGGGTGTTGGCCAACACGGACTGACCTGCATAATAGCCATAAAACGGTTGTTGTCATTGTAGTGGTGGTAACAACAGCCGTGTCTGATGTGTCATATGTTACTGTGTGTGTAAAACAGTAAGCCGATAACTTACTAGTTTGACCACGAACGACTTTATTGCAGTTTGAACTGCTGCCGCCTGCAGTCACTTCCTGACTTTGTGCCTTCTGCACCAGTGAATCCTGAAGCATCTGCACCACAGTTCGGCCATGCCTCGAACCAGACCTTGTGTCGCTATTCACACTGTCCACGGAATGTAAGTTGTTACTAGACGAACAAACTCCGCGTGAAGCCGACTGACGAGTGACAACGATGGGCTGTGATGACAGTGATGGGCGGGCGCCTGTGAGCTGGGCAATTGTCAATGATCGACTCACCGCGACAGGTGACTGATGCATTTCTACAACGCACAGAGTCAATTCACAATTCAAACGGATTTTGACTCATATTGTATACAATTAAGTCTAACAAGAGGCTCAGCTATCACAAAGGAACTGCGTGACTTGCTAAGTCAGCTGAATGACTCATTGCTTTACTTCCAACCTAACACAGAATGTCATTTTCTTCACAGCCAATCTCTTGGCTTAGTACTGAAAAACTAAATCTAACGTGACAAAAGCCAACATGCATCCCTAACAAAATATACTATAACACAAAATATGCACAAAAACTAAAGCCGGATTTGGTCACCCCTGACGACCTCTGGCCTGGAAACGGCACGGGCCTATTCTTCAGGAAGTAAATAAGTAAGAAAGTAAGTTCGTAAACGAGTTATACAGCACCGAAATTGATAAATAAATCGGGGTGCATTTCAGACACGGAGCCCGTACGGGGCAGAGTCAGTTGTAATCTTGTCAACTGTTGCACAACTGTACAAAAAGTCTCATCTGAAAAGGCTTGCAATAAATGAATGACCTTTAAGGTCATTCAAGGTCATCGGAACTGCCGCAATTCGACAGGCCACATATCACTTCTTCAAGTGATGTGGTCGACAGTCACAAACGTTTTTGAGATATTACCACATGTACAGTGTATATGACAGTCTGTGACCTTTTTGAAGTACTTCAGTTTCAACAAGACAGTTGAAATCACAAACAACGTGCACTTTCCAATTCATGTGTAAACATCGTAGTTAATTCATACTATATTTGCCGAGGCATGGGAGTTACAAAGGCTTTAGACAGCAAAAGTTACCTTTGAAGTCACCAGCATAGTTGACATTCGATAGACAACATATGATTTCCTATCAGTCTTTCATTGCATATCTATATCTTGTTCCACTTCTGAGATATCACCAGTTATTTCCCCAAATTTACAGAGGGCACGTGCCACTGAATACATTCCCTTGGGGTAATCTACAACATATGCACTAGTACTGGTCAGTATCAATCTGCACATGAAATCTGAAGTGACCAGTCTCATCGTTTCAAAGACATAACTCGGGCCCAAATTTTAAAAATGGGTCACGTGACTCTAATCATGCCCCTTTTGGGAGTGGTTTATCATTCTGTGGCTAACATTTGATATAGCCTACCTATACATAAAATTTGACAATTCTAGCTTCAGCCATCACAGACTGTGATTGGGCCCCAAAAATTTTAAAACGAATCACATGACCTTGAGTATGCCCCTTTCAGGGGTAATTCGTCGCCACAAGGATAACACTAGATACAGCCTACCTATACAAAATTTGTTGATTCTAACTAGGTGAAGCCTGAGTGTTGACATTTCAACCAAGGGACATCATACTTAAATATTGCATGAACAGGCGTGCTTATCTGCTTTGTCACACGACCAACAACTAAAATTTGAATTTAAAAAATTTTAATAAAAATAATAAATTTACATAAACAATCATCTGATAAACGTCCACTCACATTTACGAGGTCAGTCATACCTTACTGTGGCCTCCTTGAAATACTAAACTATTACCGTGCAAAAAATGTTATGTTGAAGTGTAATAGTTTGATATTTCATCGATCACCTCACCATGACCTGTAACCACTGTACATGACTACTTCACCATTCGATTATGGCAAACGTCACGTGACCACATTTAGACCAATCAGCACAGCAGCTTGTAGTTGGTCATATAACAACAGATCTAGTCGTACTATAGTACTGTACACATATCTTTAAACGACATCTGAAAATCCACTTCTTTGGACAGTCTTACAGCGCCTCTGTATCCTAGAACATTAAGGTGCTATAATCATGGCAAAGCCATTGTGCGGGGGAGCCATTGTGCAAGTTCATCCGGTTCATTTGATGAATACAGACTCAGCGCCAGGCGGCCCCGACCCTCAGACCAAGTCCACTAACTTGAACTGTGAGTCTGAATGTATCTGGCTGCTATCAGCTACGTCTATCATTGCCCTTTTTATAACATAATATGGCCTGACCTGATACTCGTTTCAATGTTCCACTGTGACGTGCAAATATAGTTGCTTACAGCAGGTTACAAGAGACAAGTCATGTTACAACTTCGTTCTCACCTGCCAGTATCGAAGCTGTTTCTCCACAACGCGTCATCTCCGCATCATTAGACTGTGCTGCCATCGTGGTTGTAACATCACAGGTAGCTAAACCTGAACCCGTTGAAGGTTCCAAAATATGACTAGTGTTGTGCATTGCACGGCGTAGTTTGTCGTCGGCTGTCATAAGTCGTATGCTAAACGAACGTGACGATGCATCCAGCCAATCATCATCACTCACAAATGGACTGCCATCATCAGCTGTCAATTTACAAACACATCACAACCATGTGATCACAGCGTGGTCTGTGTGTCTGTCTGTGTGTTTGGCAAATGGGTGAGCTGTGCAAAAACGGTTGAAGCGATCGTGAGTCCGTTTGGGGGCTAACAAACATGGGTTCAAGAAATCATATATTAAATGGGGTCCAGGTCACCCCATGGGAAGAGGTACTTTTGGGGGACATGACCCATCCTAATGCATGAATACATTGCGCACTGTTCTCACGCCACCACATGTGGCGAATGAATGCATTCGGTGAGGTGGGAGGGGTGATAAGACATCGATGGCAATGTGGCTCTTGCCAAATTACTCTGGACACTTGTTATTATTATTATTATTATGTCTTACATTATCTTGTCAAATATCTGCAACTTTTATGACTAAGAGCAGCCCACGTTTTACATTTAAGCCTGTACTGTAACTGAGGCATGTTCCGTAGTCAAGCGGCTTGCAAGCCAGATCATTCTACAGAAAGTGTTTGGCAAGCTGCTTACAAACCACTTGCATGCAACAGTAAGTAGGTCGGCAATGTACTTAACTGTGCTAGACGACAAAACATGGTGGATGAGTCGTTTGTTTTCATTTGTTTTTAAAAACGTGCAATTATGCGATATAATTGTTGAATATCGGTCGGAAGTTGCTCGCAAACAGATTTATATAGTTTTATGTAGTTTATTTGATAATAATAACAACTGTGATGGAGGTTGGTAACTGCGTGATCACGAGGGTTGTGACGAAGTTCGCATTCAAATTCGGCGACGTTCGAACTTTGAACGTTTTTAGCAGATTCGAAATTCGACGAATTTTTTGCACGCCCCATCATCGAACTCGAATCGAAGTAAAGTATAAAGTAAAGTATACGTCAATTTGTATAGCGCATTACGCACGCGCCTCTAATACGCTCAGACCTGGATCACATAGTTTTACCAGCAAATTACACCATGCCTGCCTTTACTCCCCAGCCACAGAGCATCACCGCCCTTTGGCTGGTACTCATTTTACCGTCCCACGGAGGGTAGAAGGCTGAGTACAGAGTCGTTGGTTACATACCGAAATAAAGTGCCGCCTCCGGGAGTCGAACCCAGACACGGTCATCCATCCCAGTACTAACTGGGCTCAGCGTAAGTTAACGTCGTTGATCTAGACTAACGACGCTACCAGTACGCCACGCCACCACCATGGGCACTGCACGTTTACACAGACCAGTCACCGGAACAAGTTAACAACAAATGCGCGTTGCCTAATGGCCCAAAAGGACCGTAAATAATACTAAACATGGCTGACCGTTACCTTAGCAAAGACGACATTAGCAGAGTGGTCCATTTTGGATTTTAGGCAATGCACTTACATATTCGTTGTGTAATGCAAACAAAAGTCAAAAACAATAACGGACAAAAAGTATATGTCAAAATTGTTAACGTATGATCAAATTCGCATTTGCATTCGAACAAATTTGTGTCATGAAATTCGCATTCAACGAATGCAAATTTTTCTCAGGTTCGTCACAACACTTGTACTCACTGCTCTGCTTGCATTCCGTTCCGTACACAATCCAAAGCAAGCAGGCACGGCAAGCGGCTCGGTTGCAGAACACGTCTCTGGACAGCACCTGTGACGACGTGCAACAAAAACAGCTGCCAGGAGACAGACATGACGTACTGACCAGTATCAGTGGATGGTGACGAGGAAGGAGCCAATGATGAGTCATGCAACTGCAGAGCCATGAGTTGCTGCTGCAGACGGCAGTTCTGCTGCTGCAGCCGTGACCTGCTTCTCTCAAGCTCTTTACTCTTCATCTTCAGCATCTGCCGGCAACAACAGCCATCGACTGAGTTTGAAGCCGAACACAGCATTTCTGCTCCACGTTATAAGCAGCCTTAACAGCCTTATACAAATAACAGCTGCCAAAGACACAAGTAACATATACCAACGGTACCGGACCGCTATTTCGACAGTGCCAAAGGGTTAGGTTAGTATCAGTTAGGGTTTAGGCTTAGGTTCAGAGTTAGGGTTAGTTGGGTTAGGGACTGGACCGTTGGAATTGCAGACCTTCGGAATAGTGGCCCTTTGGGCCTTTGGAACAGCGGACACCAACACCATCTCCGTTATAGCGGTCGTTTTTCAAGTGAACCTTAGTTTGCTGGTTCCCCTCAGTTTCTTGCTTTGCTTGTCATAAAAGAGAACCTTTGGGAGTGGCACAGGTTTTTTACGGCATGGACTCCGGGCCTATTTTAGCATGTATTATTACATAAAGTGTGTATTATTAAAAGCGTGCTATACATCACTAAAAAAACTTCTGCAATATTAAAATTTGTCAGATTTCAGTAAATGAAGACAACAATTTACGCTTTTTATAATCTTTTTGTATTGCAACAATCGCTCATTTCATTCATGCTTCCTATATATGAAACTTGGCTATCGCAACCAGGTCGCCCGGCATGGGCAAGACAAAAGGACTGCTATCATACAATAATAATAACAATAATACACAGTTTTATGGTGTCATATATCGAACAAGTTGAACTGCAGATGCTGACTCACGACTAAGCATTACGGTCTGTACAGTGATGCTAGATGTCAGTTCATGCTATTTGCTCAAACATCCACACTAATCGAATCAATAAAGCTATGAAAAAAACTGTAGGCTAATTTCAATAAACACATAGTGAGAAATATTTGTATGCCATTGCCAGTATATAACATAACACGTACGTCAAAAATTAATGACTGAAAAATAAAAACCTCTCCAGCTTCAGGTGGGCTTTGCCCCTTGACCCCACTGGGGGGGGGGCACAGCCCCATACCCACATATAGGTTTGCACTCCATGCTCACCATGAAACTGTGTATTGTTAAATTTTTCTTTTTGTTAGAATAGGCCCTGGCATGATGACCTTCCCATCATCCAACCAATGATGTCAAAGCACTGAAAGAGATGTAAAACACCAACATGACCTTCTTCATCCATTCGTAAAGGAAGGGACGTAGCTCACTTTGTCGGGTTTTCGACGCCAGTCATAAACAGTAACTGTTAATATTAACAGTGCTTTGTCACTGACGGCTGGGTTTCAGGAAGAGCAACAAATGTGTAAAAACCAAACACAGCTTCAGCCATCTTTAAGGACTCTTAGCTGTTTCTGTATTTCTGATGCACATCGGTGGGTATTCAATTTAGCTTTTTCCTTGCTCATTGTATTTAAGTTTTTGACCACAGAGAGCAGACTGGCTATATCATCAGTTTTTTGCACATGTCACACGTTTGTCCATCATATCACAAAGCTGGAAAGTGTCATTAAATGTTTATGTGACTTCATAGCAAACTCATTATACCTGAACATACTTTACAGCCATCTGCAAGACATCAAGATTAGAACTTCTCCGTTCCTCAGAAGATGGTATTTGCTGTTTTAAACCTTCAAAGCAGTCCTTTAAAACAGCTCGTCTGAAAGTCAGACAACACACATTTTAAAGTCTTATAATGACTACATTCATTTATTTGGTTATACTATACAAATAACAGTGCAGTCTATTTTACACATAAACAGACTAAACTCAATGTAACCAGCATATAGGTTTATGCATCACTGAAATATGCAGCATTTCAAATGAACAAAATCATAATAAATTTACAATATTTTTGATAAAAATATGGTGAAAAACTCAACAAGCACACACGTATATATCTCCTTATGTATTTAGACAAAGATCCTTCAGTTTTGATACAACAGTTAAAATAACAGGGACATATGCTACTGGATTTGTGTGTAAACACAGCATAGTTAATATGTGCTATCTTTCACGAGGTATGGGAATCACAAAGGTTTCAAACAACAAAAGTGACCTTGAAGGTCACTCAAGGTCACTGGCATCGGTACCATTCAACAGGCCACATATCACTTTCTCTGAGATATTAGCAGTTAACTTACTTCCCAAAACTCAGAGGTCACGTGACCCCGAACATATTCCTATAGGGTAATCTATCCTGCATGCATTAGTAATCATCAGTATCAATCTGCAAACCAAATATGAAGTGCCTAGATTCATTCATTCCAAAGATACATGATTGATTGGGGCTGCAAAACAAAAATAAGTCATGTGACCTGACTACCGCATTTCAGGGGTGGTTTGTTATTCGAGGCTAATATTGCATACATTCTGTGTACAAAATTTGAAGACACTAGCTTCAGCCATTCTAAAGAAATGAAGAAAGAACAAAAGCACAAAATTGTCGTGATTTAGGGGTGGTTAGGGTCACCCAAAGTCATAGGCAATGCCACCATAAGAGTTCGCATTAGCCTTCCACAGTCACTACGTCCCCATCTTACATTGTTTCTGAGATACAGAAGGATATTGGTCAAAAACCACCAATTTTAACCTAACTCACGTAAATTTAGCACCCTCGTTGGGTGACCCTATTGGTATTTCACTAAGTTATTTAGCATCACAAAACAAAAGTCCCAGCACTATCATGTGGCACTGTTTGTTTCACAATACGATTAGCAGTTTTGATGCAATACCAGCTGGTGACAGGCAGATGGACTGAGAGACACAGAGCCATAGCGTATACCGTCCTATCATAGTGTCACGCGGTAAAAATCAAGGAATTACTTCAGTCTTGTCTATTTTAAAATGCATATGACAACCTCGAGACCACACACACGTTGTACAGATCAGACAGCAAAACGTTTATGGTTTAATTTTCCTTTGAAGCCATATGGCTAACAATTTTTGTATCATCTGCATTCTGCAAACTAACTCTTACTGGTCATCTCACAATCCAAATATCTAACGAATATAACAAACAATAGTGGAACTAAAACTGATGACGATTTCTGACCTGTTCTTCTCCAGCTTGTTATGTGTCTGTCTTGTGTTCTCGTTAACACCATTACTGAAAGTAAAAATACAAATCAAATGTAAATATACTATGCACACTTCTTTCTTCTTTGCGGGGAAACGTTGCCATCTATGCTGATGCCTCTAATACTGCGCACACCGTTGTCACTAGTTTTCTTAAGCAGTTAATAGGTGTTTGGTCAGTGGAAGACTGTGAAACAGGACAGGAATAGGAGAGACGGATGGCGGGGAGTAATCTGTTACGGGTCTTCAGAGGGGGCCACATAATTAAGTAATTAAGTGAAGCAAAAATACCCCTAAAAGCTCTTAAGCGAGATTGTATCGGCCACTTCAACAACACTTTTGCTAACTGTGGTAATGGAGGTGGGCAATGGATTCACAAAACTTTCAGATAGCTGTTACTTATTAACATTTACATTTGATCAAAGTCAGCTACAGTCGGCCATACCGGCACCTCCTTTTTCTTCTATGACCTTGAACTTTAATCTATAACATCGACCGTTCAATGTGACCTTGATAATGTCAAGGGTGCTGTCCAGACTGCCAGTGCTGAGGTCAGCGAAGTCAGCAGAATCGTAAAATTGTATGTCCAGCAAAGCAGTGATGACTCCGCTGCCACCAGCAGAAACAGCGGATAGCGGAAAAAAATCCTTGCTGAGTGCTAGAAATAGACGTTGTTTGTTTACGTTCGTTTTGCGAACTTGCGAAGATGACAAACGTTTGGTTTTCAATGGTGAGAAAAATGAAAATAATGCACTTTGAAGTTATACAGCATACACAATGAGTTTAAAAAAGTAGGGTTAGGACGATAGTGGAAAACCCAATAGTCCGATAGTCGATAGTATGGGTCAAAATTATCGGCCGATGCGATAGCGGAGCGATAGTTTGGAGATCGCGCTGCTTTGCCTGACACAGAATTGCTTTAAGAGTATCGGATCGCCGTCGAATCAGACGATAACGAATATTAATTTATTATTAGTAAACATTACTCATTAAATGATCTGCTTACAGCAGAAGTTGGTTATATTAGACCAGTCAAAGTAGGGCTGGATTAGAACAAATTGCAATAGACGGTTTTTTGGCTTTAACTTGTTTATTAGGTCCCTCTGATGAACATATAAAAGTCTCCAACATTTGGACACCGGGAAAGTGGTTAATTTGCATAAGTTCAAGATAAATTCAAGAAATACAGAATGAGGCATTGCAAATGTGACAAGACGTCACCATGACGTAGAATGACATTCAGAGGCAATTATGTCATTCATGATAGGAGTTCGTATTCACTTGGATCATCGGTGCTTGCATCAAAGTTGCTATTTTGACATAGTCCTTTACATTCACCACATGCGCTGGAACATTCAAGCTCATTCCGTTTGCAACTATATCGTTGAGTGTCACAGTTGCCCTTACACTGACATCTGACCAATTTCAGTAGTGAATCAGGAGCCACTGGCGAATCCATCGTCTTCGGTTCAAGCTGTCCCTTCCGTAGACACTAGCCCCATTTCTCGGGGCCCACATAGTTCCCCATCCATTCCTGGACCTGACAAAAAACTCGGAACGAGTGGTAGTATTTGGCTGCATCGGTTGTTGGGGGAAGGGTTTGAACTTCAACGGTAGTTGGACTTTCTGCAACCTTGTTGCAAAACTTTGTCTTTCGCAGTCCGTCAAGAGTGTTTAAAGTTTTCAAATTGTGCTAAGTTATTACCCAGTCAATCCGACCGGGTTCTGGGCTATCGTATTAACTCCAACCCCTGGACATAACTTCTCAGTTCTCGGCGCTACACGCCCTTAAAGGTTCAAAAATGCATTTATAATAATCATTTTTTTACTTTCACGGCGCGTAGCGCCAAAACTTGCACAGTTATGGTTAAGATAATGGTGGGGTCTAATAGCTTATGGAATTGGCTATCCAACGCGTGCTTAACGAAGTCAATTGGCCAACGGGCTCCGGAGATATGGCTCTCGGCGCAGAAGTTATCTGTAAATTGAAGCTTTGGACGGCGGCCATCTTGAATTTATGCAAATTAACCACTTTCCCGGTGTCCAAAAGTTGGAGACTTTTTATATGTTCATCAGAGGGACCTAATAAACAAGTTAA
>Ga0209363_1001817_pt1 | contig 10663 bp, 12 predicted proteins | sample WorMetexBAHAMAS3_FD_187385 | JGI IMG/M metagenome (GOLD analysis project Ga0209363, IMG submission 187385) | Marine gutless worms symbiont microbial communities from Max Planck institute for Marine Microbiology, Germany - Inanidrilus exumae... | ecosystem: Host-associated > Annelida > Digestive... | reverse complement strand
ACACAATGCTATTATTACCCACGCCGGCATAGCCGCCGGCGTGGGTAGGGCGTTCAGTCGCGTCTGTATGTGTGTCTGTTTACTTGTCCGCGCTCTAACAGGAAAACGGCTTGAGCTATCAACACCAAACTTGGTACACGTATACTCCATAGCAATTGCTCGGTACGCACGGAGCCACAGGTCAAAAGGTTAAAGGTCAAGGTCACACGGTGCGAAAACCGTCACGGCGCACGGTTGCTATAGCGATTATAGCGGCTGTCCCGCTACCCTGTGCTGTGCTACCTGCTGGTGTTGCCGGCTTGGGTCTGCATGTCGATACGACTGCCTATGTTATCTAGTTACTATTATTACTCCTAGGACTGACTGACTGACTGAATTACGTCGAAGTGCACGACATCTATTCTAATCTTAATTTACAATTAATGCTCAATTTCCACAAACAACAAACAAAAATGCGCTAGTAATTTTGATATATTTAGACTCAGTACAAATTGACTAGACTACATCAAGTCTATCAAGGCCATGCGTATACGATGGACTCGCTCGCATCGTCAGCCCCACAAAGCCATGCTTTTCTGGCCCCATTTTCGCTTCTGCGCTTCCAGCTGATCGGCATCGAAGTTCAGCAGGTCGCCGACAGATCTCTTGCCCCAGATAGCCATATGTTTCTGTCCCCAGCGTCGCTTCGTCAACGGCTGCTCGTCGTCGTCATCGTAGAAGCGCTTACCCCACAGCGCCATGTTCTTCTGCCCCCACCTCCGTTTGTCGCCACTGAGATACGCGGCGGAGCGTTTGCCCCACGCGGCGACGTTGTTGCGGCCCCACGGTCGCTTCTGCAAGTCGAACCTCGTCGTCGATAGGTCGGCTTCACCTCGCTGGTCATCTTCGTCATCACGACGTACACGCACCGCGCTCTGTTCGTCCACCGGCGATGACGACACGAGAGTCGACTCGAGCGCCAGCAGCATCCACATGGCCGTGGTAAAGACCAACGATCCAGCCAGCCAACCCATAGTTCTTCACGCACCTGTTACACGTACGCACGACAATGAATTCCGCAAGTTAGACGCGAGCGAGATTGGAATTACAGCAGTACTTCCCTTTACTCCCCCATTTCCGCCAGTTAATTCCCATTCTCATTCGCAGCTATTTCTAGATTTATTACCCATCTTCCAACGTCATCTGAAGTCGTGCCATTGGCGGCGGTATAGGCAGTCGAAGGAAGGCATTCGCCCTGGGCGGCACGTTGCAGGGATGTCCCGTGGCCGGCATTTCGGACTCAACGTCCCAAAAAATTCACGAGGCAGTGGCTGCAAGAGCTCTTGCCGCGCGACGCTATACTAGCGCGGTATATGCTGTCGTCGTGTGTCCGTCCGTCTGTCCATCTGTTCGTCACAAGCCGGTATTGTACCAAAATGACTAATCTAGTTGCATAGGATCACGCAAACAACGCCATAGATAGCGCGGGGATACTATAGTTTTCTGATGCCAAAGATGAAGGCGATATTCCAATGGGGTTAGCCGCAACTGGGGCGCCAAACATAGGTGGGGTAGGTTAAAAACTGATGTTTGACCAATATCTCGCTATAATCAGAAACGGCTGACATGTCGCGCAACACAGGCAAGAATTTCCCACGCACGCCAAAAATATACGTCAGCAAATCATACAAAGGAGCCGCTGATAATACACTCATATCGATATTTCTATAATGATTGCGGGTGAAGCCGCCTGCAGGCCTGCCGTGGAGTGTTACAGACGACGACAGACGCCAGCGACCGATACTAGTCTGGCCCCCTACACTAAGTGTAGGCGGGCCAGTAATAATCCTAAGCCATCGATGTCACTGTCATTAACAAAGCTGTCGGTGTCACTTCGTGAGGACAGCAACTGTTCCAGGTTTTAGCACTGCGCTAGTAATTTTTTCGTCATCTGGCCATTGCTACTGTTCTGGCAATGACGCACGAAGTTGCAGTTCTATACGACATCACGGGAGTGCTGCATTCCTAAGATACGGATTTTATTGCCTTTTCACGAACTATTAACGGCCGCTATCTTCAGCCTAATTGCAGAACGAAGGAATCACGGCTTTGGCTGTTGTATGTATTACGGTTGTGATTTGGTAATTATGCTTATTAGCTTCTTACAGTCTATCGATCGAGTCATAAGTAAAACAGTAAAGATCACTAAAATGTCTTCAACTTCAAAATTCATAGTTAAAAGTTTGGCGGTCTTTTTTCCGAAATACGCAAAAATTTTAACGTCTCGCGACTTCAGGCCGCCACAACTCCGCAGGGATTACAGATCGCCGAAAATTCGGAATCACTTTCAAAATAACCCCCTACTGGATTTCTAGTTTCCATTTCTACCGTTGGAATCAATTCAGTCATCCTGTGGCCTGTATAATCAGTACAAGAACCCCCCCCCCAATTTTCTGCGACGTCCGACGCGGGTTGACAACACGGCAGATAACGCTGACGTCACTCAGTCGCTGGCAGCCTAATCATTATCGACTATTGAGTCACGTGACACTATAGGCCTCGTCGAATACAGGAAGTAAACAGCTTGTGCACAGATAGCTGAGCGCTTCGAGTCGAATACTGTATTGTGGGCATTCCACACAATACAGCCATCTAGTTGGAATTTTGCCATTGTTTTCACCTCTAGCTGACGTACCTTAGAACAACAAATTGTATTGCCGTCTATTGACTATCGCGTATTATGGCATCATAAACGCTCATCATCTTAATCATCATCAACTACACTAGTAACAGTAGCAGTAACAGCAGTAGTAGAACTAGCATATTCATTAGTACACATGAGCCAAATTGAACACACCACGTAATATTCATTAAACGCAAATAACTCGGAAATGAAACGCCGAAACGCTGCTGCGCAAGCGGCACGACAAAAAGAAACCATTAGCCGTTTGAGTTTCATCGCCGTCGCTATATAATGACGAAACGGAAAGGTCGAGATAGCATGCCTATTACGGTTGAGGCAGTGAATGATTACAGCCTCATTCAAACTTCAACTGCAGCTAGACACGTCGGCAATTCGCTGCAATAGTTCTCAATTTAAACTGACGTCTCAATTTGGTTTGCCCCGTTAGCCATAATATTGGCAACAAAGCGGTCTCATTGAACAGCTGACCGTTTAATAGGTATCGATAATTAATGGACTTTATTTGTTCCGGCTTTTGTGCCGGCTTTATCTGAGCGTTTCGTATTTCAGTAGCGTCATCAGGCTGGATTGTATCATAGAAGCCGGTGAATAGTTTGCTTTCAGTAAATAACGAATAGTTTGTATAGTTAGTGAATAGTTTTGTGAATGCTGTTATTTATTATTATTATTAGTAGTAGTAGTATTATTGTTATTGTTGTTGTTATTATTATTATTATCATCATCATCATCATTTTTAATTTAATGCCTGTTTAAAATTGGTTAAAGATTCGAGAATTTTACATAATTCATAAAAAAAACACGAATTCTCGTTTCACACTACGTTGTATAGGTGTTATGGTGCCGTCATTGCGAGAATTAACAGTCTAGTTATGTACTTTATGTTTTGTGGATAACGTAATGCTTTCATATAATGGAGGGAATAGGCCCAAATCAAAGACGACGCGTATGTTTCGTTCAGTTCGCCATATGGCGGCACCAGTCGGACGTCAGACGTTGTTTGGTCAAGATCGCCTAATGGTGGCACCGGGGAGAAGTCTACCTTCTCCAACTGCATATTGCTGTGGTCTTGAGTCACTGTATATTAGTGATGTGATTTTTATTACTTCGCTCCCGATAGGGGTGCGAAGTATTGCGATCAGCGTATCTGTACGTATGTATGTCTGTTTGTTAGTCTGTCTGTCTGTACGTATGTCTGTCTGTCTATCTGTGCACTCGCATATCTCAGAAACCACATTTCCAAATTTCACCAAATTTTATGTACCTGTTACATGTGGCCCTGGCTCGGTCCTGTCCTGCAATATGTTATATACTTCCGGTTTTTTGATGACGTATTTTTTCACATAATGGAGCGAATGAGTTCGCCGGATGGCGGCACCGAGGCGAAGTCTGCCTTCTCCGACTGCATCCTGTTAAATGTGTGACTAATTGGAATTGTGTGCATCAGAGCACTGATATCCACCATAATCACAACAGCGCAGATTGCTCATTCTGAATGAGTATGCGGCACGCTATGCCATTACCTTGGTCTTGTCGAAGTTGATCAGCAGGCTGTATTTACGGTTGACTCGGTCTAGGCGATCCACCAGCTCCTGTAGTTCTACCTCGGAAGTGGCCAACAGGATGATGTCATCAGCGTAGCGAAGGTTTGTGACTATTCGCCCTCCAATTTGTAGTCTACCTTGAAATCTATCAAGGGTCTCGAACCGTCATCACCATCTCCGCTAAGATGTAGAACAAGTAAGGAGAAAGGACACAATCTTGTCGGACTCTTTTCACAGTGTAGCACGGCAGTGCATAACACAATAGTACTTACACTTTTGTAAGGTCGACCAACGGACCAGAACTCCGAAACCCATAAACAGACTGTGACCAAATTTGGCACAGATGATTATGTCGGCAATAATCACCCCGCATGCCAAAAATTCAAAGCGATCGTCCAGCGGGGCATCCAGACAAAGAGGTTAAATATTATTCCCGCGTGGTTTTTAGTTTTTACCGGTGACGAGCCAAATGTGGGGGCCGGCCCTGGTAGATTTTGGGCGCCTTATCCGTGCAGTGGCGACAGTCGTCGAGGAGTCGTTTTTCCAAAAAAACGAAAAAACCGTGCTCATAAAATTTCCAGGTCTTGCTATTTTAGGCCGTTATAACTCCTCAATGATTACAAATTCCGAAAACTCACGGCCAAATGGCCCCTCAACGAGATGTCTTGTTTTCATTTTTATTGTAAGAATCAATTCAAAGTCATTCCCCTGGGATGTACGCTGCGCACCGGAAAGGTACCTATTCAAGTTTTCGGCAATCGTTGACGGTGACCGTGGACGTCTTACTGAGTCATGACGCAAAAGTAAACAAACCAATGTGGGCGTGGCAGCTGTGCGGCGTTGCGTCAGTACATAAGTATACAGTTCAACAGTTGTATCACCTGTCGAGAACGCCGGTGGGAAACGCTCTTTTCGAGCCCATATTGCAGTGTGTCTCCAGATACACTTCAACCCGTCTAGTTATATCATTTGAAAAGGCTTGCACAGTAGGTGAGCGACCTTGAAAGTCACGTACTCATGGTCATCGAAATTGCTGCTATTTGATGCGCCTTATATCTCTTACTATTAGTGGTCTGTAGTACAACGTCGTTGTTTTGCACCGTTTTAGAGATGTAGCCTACCACATGTACAGTGAACGTGACAGCCTGTGACCTCTAAGAAGTCCTTCAGTTACGACGAGACAGTTGAAATTACAAGCCACGTGCACTTTCCGATGGATATGTAGTCATCGTAGTTAACAGGTCTATGTTTTCTGACGTATGTGAGTTACAAAGTTTCAGGCCAGCAAAAGTGACCTTTTAGGTCACTCACGGTCGCTGGCATTGCTGACATTCGATAGGCCACTTAAAATTTCCCATTAATCTTCCATTGCGAGTGTCTCTGTCTGGTGTCGTTTCTGAGATATTACCAGTTATTTCCCAAAATTTAAAGAATTGTCAGGTGTCAAAAATTATTATAATCAGACAACTAATCCTCAACTTATAGCCAATAATATGAGTGGATGTTTTTTTTCTGAAACACGGTGTAGACATTCTATATGTCTCACCCATTCGAAATATGACTGGAGTCCCAAATTTTTAAAAAGAGTCGCATGCCCTAACCACATCCCTTCTAGGGGCAATTTGTCATCCCAAGGATAACATTTGATAATATAGTCCACATATACACAAAATTTGACGACTCTAGAAATATGATTGGGCCCCAAAAGATAAAATGGGTCACGTGACTCTGACCATGAACCTTTCAGGGACATGTTGTCATTTGTTGGCCAAGACTTGCTATGATCAACTTATCTACCAAATGTGAGATATCTATTTCTACCACTTACGAAAATATGAAAGGCGAAGGAAAATGTCGAAATTGATGTGGATGGCAGCAGCTATGGGTCACTGAAGGTCGCTGAAAGTAGTACCATCCCATAGAGAGCACAGGAGTTGCTATTAGTCTTCCATAGTAACTATGTCCCCATCTTTCACCGTTTCTAAGATATAGCAAGATATTGGTTGAAATTCGGCGTGTATTGAATACTTTTAAAACGGACGATGCAAGTCTTTTTGCCAATCGTGCCAACGTCAAACAAAATTAATATATGCCATCATAACTAAAACAAAGCTAGACAGAGATGAGAACATTATCTTAAAATATATACCATTCATAGAAACAATTTGGATAACATGGGCTGACATCTGACAACAAAGAAGGCACTATGATAATATAAGCTTATCCGTAACAGGCAAAGAATTTCGGATTGGCGTCAAAAGCAACGCGACAGAAGCCGTTACAATCGCACTGTGAGATAGATGCCACATGACTCTGCCACATTAACGCTAATGGAATATGTTTTAATAGGGCCGTGCATCTGAGGTTATTGAGTTGTTGAAAATGAAATGTTTATTATCACATTGTAGCACGGTAGTGCATAGCACGGTAGTACTTACACTTTTGTAAGGTTGACCTACGGAAAATGGCAAAATAGTCGGGGGTATCAGACCTCCGAAACCCATGAACAGACTGTGACAAAATTTGGCACAGATGTGTGTATGTGTCGACGTTGATCACATCGCGTACCAAAATTCAAAGCGATCGTCCAACGGGGCATCTCGGCAAACAGGTGAAATATTACTCCCGCATGGTTTTTAGTTTTTACCACGCGACGCTATGCTAGCGCGGTATATGCTGTCGCCGTGTGTCTGTCTGTCCGTCTGTCTGTCACAAGCCGGCAGTGTACCAAAACGGCTAAACACAGGACCGCGCAAACAACACCATACGACAGCCCAGGGACTCTAGTTTTTGACGCCATAGATCTCGGCGAAATTAAGACGAGGTCACCCCAAACGGGGACGCCAAATAGAGGTGAGGTAAGTTCAAATCGACGATTTTCGAGAAATATCTCGCTATATCTCAACAAATAGTTCAGCTGACGAACCCGCGCGACGCACTGCATCGCGGCAAACGGCAAAATTTTAAAAGTCACGTGATTATAACCACGCCCCTTTTGTGGGTGATATGTCGTCCTGTTGCTAGAATTGATAATTATACCTTAACCATTCGATAGTGCGCATACAACTTCATATTCGAATTTAATAGAAACCATGAGGCTATTTGTACCGTTTTCGATATATTATCGCTTATTTTCGAAAAGTTAATGAGGTCACGTGGCAGTGACCACACCCATTTCAGGGACGGTTTGCCATCTGTAGGCTGGGACTTGCAATGTTCAACCCACATACCAAATTTGAAGTGTCGACGATTACCTGCAACGAAGTTATTCATTTTATTCAGCAACAAAGGACCAAAAGGCCTCTTACAAGTCGCGACAAAATACAATATTAGTGCATACATTCATACTTGCATATACACATCACACACATATATATATGCATATACGCATATACACACGTTATCGCAACAGAGGTGCTGAGAACATTATTTCAAGTTTAAGTAAAATTCAATTTGCAATACACCAAAAGATAGTCATTACTGACCGACTTATCGAACCTGCGTAAACTGGTAAAATCTGTGGTTGTTCCATAAATTAACCATTCTGCTGCTAAAATAGTTAACTCTTCTCATGTTAAAACTTCGTTGCTTGTTTATAACACACTTGTGGCCGCACAGATGTGGTTGATTTCTTAACGTGAAAAATTCATTGCTTTAACCCGCACCATGCCGAATAAGATTTTGTATACCAGCAATATGTCAGCGCAAAGGCAACCGTCCCTGAAAGGGGCGTGGTTAGGTAACGTGAACCATTTAAATTTTGGTGGGCACCAAGTCACCAACCATATCTCTGGAACGGCTGATCGTCTCAGGCGCTGTCAACTTAGTTCGCCGGTGAATGTCATAACGTTTGACGGTCTTCGGTCAGTTACTGTTGATCACACCCACCGTCGAGATCGGTATTCAACAGCTAGGCCGAGTAAAAGAAATGATTTGATTAACATGTGATGCGGTACGGAATATTTAGCTTACGCTGAGCCCCTGCGTCGCGGGGGTCTTTCAGCGGCAGCGGAGACTCTATTCCTTTTGTGTTAGCCCAACTTTTGCTCAGGTCCGAGACTAAACCGCAGAACTCAATTTTACGCTGTTTTATTCATGGGATGTCACTTCTAGTCATTTCCACGTCAGAGGGATGAAAATGAAAAAGGTTTTCGTTTTCCCCATTTTTATCCACAAAACACCCCCAAGGCCAATGGTGAAAAATAGGCATTGTGAAGCCAAACTCGCACAACATTGAAACTCGTTTATGTTCAGAAAGAAATTGCAGATCCTAACCAAATTTTGCTGAACGATAAAGTCCATAAGCTTATCTTTGCGAGTGGTCCAAAGCAGGCGTAAAACAAATCCAAAATGGCAGAAGACTGCCATTTTAAACATCTAAAAGTTGGCATTCTCCACATCTGTTCAAGCTATAGCAGCGAAATTAGGCAGGATGACCCATGGGCCCACTCTGAACCCATCGGCGCATGATAATTTGAATTTAAAAATCAAGGTGACGAGCGGCCGTTGTTTAGTTGTCTACTTTTAAGACGTTTTTAAAAAGTGTTGATTTGTCACAGTTTGTGCAACAGTAGACGATTGTATATTGTTGGAGTTCAGAGACGTTTAGACTACGCTGCATGTTTTTTAAAACTTTTTTTGTTTTTATTTCTTTACTTTTCGTTAGTACCTGTAAGTGCTATTTTGTAGCCTTGGTACTATTGTCATTGCATTTTTTGTGGTGAATAAATATTAAAAAATTTGGAAGACGCCATTTCTATGTAACCGTTTAAGCTATCGCTACAAAATTCGGCAGTATAACGCATAGACGATTTAGAACCCGATCGACACTCGAAAATATGAATTTTTCAATTTAAGATAACGGATGGCTATTATTTAATTTTTAAATTATGTCAAATTTAAAAATCGCCATATTCCGCAAAGATTGAAGTCATCGCAACGAAATTTGGCAAATTGACACTCAGGCCCATTCCGATCCCAAATACAACGTGAAAATCTAAACTTTTTAAAATTTAAGTTGGCTAAAAAATAAAAACACCATTTCTCTGCAACCATTCAAGCTATTGCAACGAAATTCGACAGCACGACGCTCAGACCCACTCGGCACCTCATCGACACTTTGAATTTTTTTCTGAAATCCAAGACGGCAGATGGCCGTTATTTTAAAAATTTGCAATATGACGTTAAGGCTCACTCTGAACCCTAATGACACTTGAAAATTTGAACTTAAAGTCCTCAATAACGAACTGCATAAGTTTATCATAGCACAAACAGTTCTATATTCGGATTATTACGGTTCGAGATGATGCGTGAAATAATCGCGTTTTCAACTGCTTTGCAATTCCATAGCGGTACAGAACAAATGTACAAATTATTACCAATCGTCGAACCGCATCATATCTACCTGTAACACGTTTTGAATTCGATTGCATTGTCATCACATTACCATCACCGCACGTGCGATGATTGTAATATAATGCGTTCATTCTATATGCTGGTAGATTTATTAGCAAGTTATTACTGGCTCGCCTAATGGGCTTGTATTGTTTAGCACGCTGACGTCTGTCGTCTGTCGTCTGTAACGCTGCCGGCGAGCGGGCGGACCGGCCGCCGGGCGCGTGGGCGGTCAGACGGCCGACGCTACACAGCGAGCCAGTACGGTTACGTCCCGTTAGGGCGACACCTCGTTTCTATCAGTTCCAGTGGCATCGTGACTTTGAACTTATTGTTCGACGTTGTAGATGACAGCATTATGTGTGTTGTCTGTAAATTTTATAAGTGTTTAAAAATAACATTAGTGATGATGATGTTGATGATGATGATAATGATGATGATGATAGTAATAATAAGGCCGTAACTTCAGAGGTGGTATTGTTGTTCCCCCCTTTTCGCCCACTTCCTTATACACCTTGACATCTGATACCCAATTATTCTGTTAACAAGCAAATAATTAAATAATCTAAAGAATTATAGTAAAATTATCACATTACTTTTTATTTATGAAATAAAATAGCAAAATAATAATCATTAATTTGGTAAGAAATTAATGCAAAGGCAATAACGTCGGTATTGTCATCCATAATCGCCATTTTGCATTGTCTGCGCTCTCACGTTATCAAGAAAGCAGTTGGTAAATTAGCTGCTGGTGACAATGCGATTTTTTATGTGATCTACTGTAGGCCTACTTTCTTTCCATGCATTACTCATGTGGCCCTGTCCTTAGTGCTGTTTTCCAACACACTTCAACGTTGAACATACATTTGCAGATTTTACAAAATAAAATTTGAATGGATTTTGAAATGCCAATAGGCTTGTTAAAACCCAGCGCCGTTTTCGATAAGTTTTTCGTTATAAAGTTTATGGATCAAATAAACCACAGCGAGTTCTCCGTAGCGTGACCATACTGATCTATTTCAATTGCAGTACTTTGTAATGTCCT
>Ga0209363_1001816_pt1 | contig 10665 bp, 7 predicted proteins | sample WorMetexBAHAMAS3_FD_187385 | JGI IMG/M metagenome (GOLD analysis project Ga0209363, IMG submission 187385) | Marine gutless worms symbiont microbial communities from Max Planck institute for Marine Microbiology, Germany - Inanidrilus exumae... | ecosystem: Host-associated > Annelida > Digestive... | reverse complement strand
CTTAAGCATGCCATTGTGGTGGGAGAATGTTCATTAGATGGAATAGCAGCAGCCTTTGGTGGCAACTCTCATAAATGCAGAATGTCCATCATTATATTATGTAAATTAGAAGCACTTCCAGCTTGTCGCTGTTGCTGTTACATGATCTGTTCAACGTTTGTGATAGCTATTTTTGTATTTGTCATTACAGCAGTCACGTTTGATGGAAAGACTCCTCCAGGGAGACCTTATGCAGTGTGCGGAGATTATCAGGTGAAGGAGACATGTTTTGACAGTTTTAAAGGCCTGTGGTTTAATTGTATTGCTCTGTATGTTAGTTGTGGTCTTGTGGAGACACTGTTGGTAATACCATTGGAGAGAACTCTTGCGTCTTCTCCGTAATGTGAATCTGCGAGGGAATACGAATAGTTTTTACCACGCAATGCTATGCTAGCGTGGTATGAGCTGTCATCGTGTGTCCTTCTGTCTGTCTGCCCGTCTGTCACAAGTTGGAGTTCTACGAAGATGGATAAATCTAGGATTACGCAGAATGCCAAACGATAGCCCAGGGACTCTAGTTTGCCAATGCCAAAAATCTCGTTGAAATTCAAACGGGATCACCGCCAACAGGGGCCCTAAATAGAGGTGGGGTAGGTTCATATCGGCGATTTTTGACCAGTATTTCGCTATATCTCAGAAATGGTGCAAGATAGGGACATAGTTACCATGGAAGGCTAAAAAATAGGAACTTATATGCACTGTATTGAATGGCGCTATTTAGTGACTTTGATTGACCCCAAACCACCCCATTTTTCAAATTTTGTGTTTTTTTTCTTATCTTCGTAGTGGGCGGAGACCAGACTTCAAATTTGGTAGGCAGGTTGATAGTAGCCAGTCCTAGCCCAAGGATGACAAAACATCCCTGAAATGGGCGTGGTTAGGTCACGTGAACCATTCAAATTTTGGTGGGCACCGATCATATCTCTGGAACTGCTGAAGCTAGAATGATAAAATGTTGTACACCAGTAGGCTATATCAAGTCCCAGCATACGGAGGACGAATCACTCTTAACATAGTCGTCGTTAGGGTCACGTGACCCATTTTAAATTTTCAGGCCCCCAGTGATATCTCAGGAACGGCTAAAGCTAGATTCGTCAAATTTTGTACACAGGTATCCTAACCTAAGGATGACAGACCACATAACAGACCACCCCTAAAGGGGCGTGGTCAGGGTCACGTGACCTATTTTTAAATTTTGCCCCAGTCATATCTTTGGAATTGGTGAAGCTATGCACTTAATATTTTGTGTGCTGATTGATACATAGGAGTACTAGTGCACGCATGATATATTACCCCTGAAAGGGATGTGTGATGTGTCACGTGACCTCCATAAATTTTGGGAAACTAGTGATAACATCTCGTTACAATGTAATATAGACATAGTTGCACTGAAACACTAATAGGAAATCGTATGTGGCCTATCGAATGGCACCATTGCCAATGCCCTGGAATGACCTTGAAAGTCATTTTTGCTGTTTTAAACCTTTCTAAGTCCAATACCTCGTGAAACATTGCACGAATTTACTAACATAGCTCGTCGCTCGGTCCCTGTGCAGTGGCAGAGCTTCTTGTTAAAACGTATTCCAAGAAAATCTTCCTTTTCTTAACTAGGGGTGCCGGCAAACACATGTATAATGGACATGAAATGGTTGTTGTTGTTGTTTTTGTTGTTTATTGGTTGTAACTTTCTTATTGTCTTTACTGTGTAGTCACCATATAACCTTATCAGTGTTACAAGTGATGATGAACACCAGCTAACCACTGTACATTGCGTTAATCTTGTCATTAAGTGCTTAGTTATCTTAAACATAAAATAAGGACATCATGCAGACTGTAATCCAGTTTATTATACGTGTTTTGAAGTTGTTATGTTGGTCTGTTTGCAGCATACATAATCAGATGAAGCAAGCAATAATGGTTTGTAGTGACACATATACATTTCTATAAGATGCAGAAGGTGGAATTGTGCAATGGATGTCGATGAACTGTTGGACACTGAAACTGTTCTTGAAAAATATGATTTTTATCAGGAGCAAGCAATTGATGCTGGGACGTTGCAAATGCCAGTTGAAGTTGCTGTTTCTGATGAAGAGAGACAGATTGAACAAGACATTGCGCAGTCAGAGTGCAGACTCTGCACAGTGAACCTTGCGTCTGAGTATTCTGCCAGGGCAGAGGAAGCAGGATTATTAGCATCAGTAACAGATGCTAGTGATAATAGTGACTTAACTGCTAAATGTGATGCATCCAGTAATATCACAAAATCCACGCACCATAACTATGTACAGCCTAAAGATAATCTGCATCCAGACGTTGCTGAAGCAAGTTTTGCTCTGAAGCAGACAGGTACTTTGTTAACAGTTGCATCGTCGTCTAGTCAGTGTCGATGTGGCGCTGTATGTCAAAGTGTTGATGCTGACGTTGGTGGCAGCAAAACGTCAACTGATCCAAGTTTAGTGACACATTTCAGTGAATTAGTACATGACAATAGTGAAGGTGGATACCGTAAATATCTGGTCAGTGATAGCCACGTTAACGTTGCTAATGACAGCAAGCGAAATTTATCTGTCCCAGACTGTGCCGAATTTCATTCCAATGTTGTGAGCGTAGAAATACATGGTACTGCTGATGAAAACGAATTGAGTTCTGCTACAGTGGCAGAGAGTAATCAAAATGCAGTTGACACTGTGCACCTCCACACTGGGGTTAGTACATTGACTAGCAACGGACACTACTCTGGTAAGATACCACATGATGTAGGTGCGTTAATTAGCAGCGAAGATGAGCATAGTTTACACAGCAACTTGGAATCTGATGATTCTTACTCTGGACAGAAAATTACTTTGAACAGTGATGATGGGCCAAACAGTGATGAAATTGTTTCAGATGCTGTGATGATGGGTGATGACCGTTGTGTTGGGCACGATCAGCCGTGCAGTGTGGATGTTGATTCACTTTCTACGAGCAGTTCCACATTAGAACGTCGTGGAAGTAGAGGCAGTATAGAGCGTTTCCTAGCCCCATCACTACCAGTCAACAAAGGTGTAACAACTCCTGTGGATGATCCTGGCTTTTCTAAGGTACCTGGTTATACATCTGAACTTGCAGTGATGGAAGAAGAGGATGTTGAAGATGTATGTGCATCTGAGCATGCCCAGTTGGACAGCTTGCAGCCAGCAGTGACTGTTGAAAATATTGACAGCAGTGCAAAGTTATCGAATAGCAGTTTTGATGTTTGTCCTGTAGTGGACACGGTTAATGAAAGTGAACCAGTTGTAATGCGGACAGAAACTGCTGGAGCTCATAGTCGAACGAGCCGACCCAGCAGCTTACTTGGATTGTCAAAGCCGAGTGTCGATCTTTCGGACTCTTGCAAAGAATTACGGCAAAGTGATGACGGTACAGAGGCCATTGCAACTTGTACGAATGCCGTTCACATGACGGGAGAAACAGATACAACATCTGGTTTCTCGCGACCGCGTCAGCGACCCGTTTTTTCAATGATTTCATCAGAAAAAGGCAGACCAAATTCACTGTCATTATCACAGCGACCAGTGAGCTGGTCTCCCACACCTGTTTTACAGTCTCCGTCGACAAATTCTTCGAAACGGCCCTGCAGTTTGAATCTGTCACTAGGACTGTCACAAGAAACAGCACCACGGAACATTGGACCATCTGAAACAAAGTGCCGTCGTCGTACGTTGAAAAGTGGTTTTCAGGCTGGTTTCCCAGAAGAGTCGGAAGTAATGCCTTCGGCGCCTTCAGCAACGTTACATGTACCTTCTGTCCAGCGACCTGGTTCTGCGCGGCCAACTGCATTATGTCTTCCATCATTGACGTTAGTCACGTTACCTTCACCGCAAACTGCACCTGTGTCAGTTGCCAGTATTGCATCTGACAGAGACCGCACACGATCTGTTACTGGTACAGTTACAAGCACTGAGCAGACCGCATCCCAGTCTAACTTGGCATTACCATTGTCTCATCGTCAGGCTGAAGTCCTATCTAATTCATCCGCAAGTGAAGGCTCCATGCCGCTAAACAGCAGTGTGAATGTTAGCAGTGCCTGTGAACTTGGGAACGTGGCACCAGTCTGGGTGCCTGATGCCAGTGCTCCACGTTGCATGCATTGCAACTGTCGATTTACTTTCACACGACGGCGACACCACTGCCGAGCATGTGGCAAGGTAATATCGCCTTTAAATGAAACTATATAACTTGGTCTTGTTGACTGCCTTTAGTCATTCTTGCAGATATAGTTATGCTGTGTGAGCTATGAAACTGCGTGTTAAACCCACAAATAACTAGTATCTGTGGGTGCCAAAACCTGTTAAAGAAATCCTAAACAGAAACGATTCTAGTTGTTACTGATGTTTGGAATTTATGAATGCATTGTCTATGACATTTTCCTAGCTAAGATGCTGGCATCCTGGAGGCTATGTATGGTTGATTAAACCTGTATGGTTGATTAAACCATGTGATTTTTTTGTGAAGGTTTTCTGTAGCACCTGTTGCAACATAAAAGCCAAGCTGCGTTACCTTGGCAACAAAGAAGGCCGAGTCTGTTCTCAGTGTCATGTTGGTTTAGTCAGAGGTGAGTGTCGCTGTACTCTTTTCAATCTCGTGACGTGCTGCATAGCGCATATGATATTGATGTTGCTCCTTTGCTGGAGCTTGGCATCTAAGTACCGCAGTAGTGTGTTATTTTATGACAGTGCATTTAACTATTTTGGTGCAATGAAGTTATTGAATTGATATTTATACAAATAGCAAACTGGGGTAGAAAAGATGCAGATTTATTCAAGAAAGTTGTAAAGAGTGACACACAAGTTCGATATATCATAATGTAAATGTGGATGTGACTGTGAGTAAATGTAACATGCATATAAGTATTGGTAAATCTATGTTTTTCTTCAGAATTCAGTATTTTTTAGGTTGTGGAGGTATGAGCGGTCTGAATGCCTTCGTTTTGGGTTATTTTTATCGGCTCAAAGCTAGGCTTCAGCTGAATATTGTATTCACTTTACGGCGCGTTTTGGCGATGTTCACGTGTTTGGCTATAACTTCGCCAAAAGTGAACTGATTCGCATGAAATCTGGAGCACTCTTAAGTACATGGTCGGGGGTTTGCCGTGGCAGTTTTTGAGAGCGACCAGCGCAATAGCGACAGCTGGAGAGCTAGGCGACATTTTTTTTGTCAGGTAAATAACGCACGATTTCACCGATTTCCAATCTTCCAAATTTCACGAAATTTGAATACAACACATTGATCGGTGTCACGATGAAAACTTTCAGAACAGAATTTTGAAAATTTAACCGTAAGGGGTCATTTTTTAAATGCAAAAAATTCTCAGTTTTTAACGTCTTGCGACTTCAGACCATCATAACTCCGCAATGATTACAGATCGCCGGATATTCACTACCAAATAACCCTCTAAGGGATGATGTCTAGTTTCTATTTTTAAGTAGACTCCTCCGAGTCGACCTAATAGTGGGTCTCAAATGTCCGTTTCTACATCCGTACGGTACGTCAGTCCGTACGTCCGTCCGTCTGTCCACAAAAAGTTTCTTCAATTTCAATGAAATTTGTATGTAGGTAGAGGTCGACGAGTGATGCATGACAGTATGCAGTATGACCCGATCCAAGGTCAAGGTCAGGAGCCCTTGAAAGTCGGAAATTCAGCCATTTTCAAAGGCTATTTCCTCCCACATTTATAATGGGGGCTGGCAAGTGACTACGGATTTTTAAATTAGGGGGCAATACCTAATGATTACTGGGGCCGGATTTTTGAATTTTCGTCCCAGTTTTTGTGTCACGTGACTTTTAAGTTGGCAGTAAGTAGGAGTCGACCGCCGGTCCCGTACGTGGCTAATTTATTATTACCATTGGAATCATTTCAAAGTCATTCCCATGGCCTGTACACCCCATACAAGAAATCTCCCCAAATTCTCTGCAACGTCTGACGCCCGTTCACGAGTGACACGACACGCCATGTCATAATGTTGATGGTCTAAGTGGGCGTTGGAGCATGGTCAAAACAGACAAACCAAAACGGCGACATGCCTAAACGGCGACAAACAATAAATGGTGTGTGTGTGCTTCAAGCCGAATACAGTATTGTGGACATTTCACACAATACAGTCATATAGCTTCTGTTGTGATGTGTGTGCTGCAGCACATTTATTTCAGCGTGTTGGCATGCAGCGACCACAAATTCTCTCTGCACATAATTTGACACCTCAAAGAGTGGTATCTGCAGTACCTGGTGGCGAAGTCTTCGGTTCTACATCTGAAACAGCTCGGCAGGTGACTGGATCAGCTGATGAGACTGTGGCCAGGACAGAGGAACGGCAGACCCGTGGTGTGTTTGAATGACAGAATTATTAGCTGATTAATTGCCATCTGCTTTACTTACTTGACACCATGTGCTTGTTCACATGCAGTGCACGTTTCATTGACGAGTTGAGTTGTTTTGAAGATTTTCGTTTAGATAAATTCTTTGTGGTGCATCCTGGTCTGTTTTCAGTTTATAAAATATGAGCTGGATTTTGTCTTTGGGGTTGTGACGCTGCTGGTTGGATGACATGAAGGACATTTGTAGTGTAAAATCTACCGTACTGGCTTTCCTTCCTTCCTTTATTGCGGGCAAAGGTCCAGCCTACTTCTGTATCTCAGTGATGAGACCGTATAACGGTCCAGTGCGCTAGCCCAGGGAGAGGAGGTGAATTGATAGGTGTATGCAATGTATGCAGTGGTTGGTTTGTGATCATAAATTAGCGTTCTTGCGTGTTTTTGTTTGTTTGAATTGGTTTTGGAAATGTGATTTTACTGCAGTGTTATCTTCATCTCGGAGAGCTGACGTTAGTGCCGTTGGAGAGTCACAAACTCCCGCCGCTGCTGGCCGTTTACAACAGACTGTTACAGCTGATCATGCAGCTGGCAAAGCTGTTGAGCAACCACCGCTTGTTGTGGGCAAATCGGACTCAGGCGTGTGGAAAGGAGCATATAAGAAGTCAGTTGATACTGTTCAAACAACGTCGTCGTTGAAATTGGTTGATTCAGTGTCAACAGCCGTATTCACTGGCAGTTCACCGTGTAGGCCATCACAGCAGTCAAATACTCGGCGTCCCATCAAACTCAGTGGCATTTCTGACACTGACAAGTCATTAGCCACTTGCTCTGGTATGTATTGCTTAATCTCAATCGTTGCTACCAGGCTTGACTACTGTAATGCGGTACTGTATGACGTCACAAACAAGAACATTCTGCGACTACAGTGATTGCAGAATTCGTTGGCCAGGGTCGTCTGTGCCACACCATACCGCTGTCCATCTGCTCCACTACTACAGTCCTTGCACTGGCTCCTAGTTACCCAACGAATTATCTGCAAGGTTGCAACACTCACATTCAAGACACGGCTCCATCATCAACCCACCTGTCTGTACGATCTACTCCATAATTATACACCAACCCGTCCATTGCGATCATCTGCCACCAACCTGTTATCGAAACCAACAACAACTACCAAGACATCTGACCGGCATTCACCATTGCTGCTGCTAAAACCTGGAATAACCTACCAACAACTGTTCGATCTGCAACATCACTTCATCTTTTCTCTCGCCATCTCAAAATGTATCTCTTCTCAACTGCCTTTGAATAGTCACCAGCCATCTCCGAAGCCTCTGACTCATCACTACTGTGACGAACCATGGCGCCGTCATCAAATTTATTATTGATTGATTGATTGATTGATTGATCTCTTTGCTGTCTTGTGAACATATTTTTGTTCACTGCAATAATACACTGTCAGATTTGCTGGTAGGATATAATTTAGTGTTGCACTTCCTAAATATCATTAAAACAGTGTCATAGAACTGTAACCACTGGTCCCGTTTCGTATCATCTGGTAGTTGGATTAACATTAATTGCCTCTGAAGTTACAAGCTTACAGTGGAATAGAAAAGCATATACTATCATTGTTTTACGGCCATTATACAGGTCACAGTGTGGTAGCCAACCCCCATAGTTAAGAACTGGAGGATTTTGTTGGAGCAAATGTTTACTGCCCACGTGCCCTTGCTGATGGCAACTGGCACATTCAGATTAGGGACAATATGCCTGCTTACTTACTTTCTGCCTTGCATGCTCATCACTCCACTCGCTCCCTCAGGTTGTCCAACACCAATCTGCTCTCCATTCCATTCGTCTGCACTTCACTCGGTGCTCGCAGCCTCAGTGTTGTAGGTCCTAAAATTTGGAACTCTCTCCCTCCAGCTTTCCAAATGTACACCTACCCAGCTACTTTCCGCCATCATCTAAAAACTCATCTTTTCCAGCTGGCGTTCCAGTCCTCTTAGCTCCTTCCTTCTTGTGCCTCAGATTCCGCTTCCACTGATCATTGTGCACATTTATAAATCCTATTTACTTAATTGCTTACTTACTTAGCAACCATCGTCTTTGTATTAGTTTCACAGTACCCGTCATTTATGGCATCATCAAAACCTTAACTCAGTCAATCAATCATCGTTATTATTTTGATAGTATATAAAATTATGTTAGCTTGCCTTTGTGTGTGTATAGAAGCAGCTGGCAGTATGAATATGAATGTATGACTGTGAAAAATATGAAAATTCTGCACAGTGAACCTCTGACTCAGCTAGCTGCTGAAATCAGTTACAAACTTAAAATGCATGAATGACGTGCCTCGGAATTGTTGTTGATTGTCATATGACTGTACTGTGTCTTTTTATGGCTGTTACATCTAGTTGAGTGATGATGGTGAGCATTACTGTTTGTGGCAGGTGCGTCTCCACTGCAGGTGGAACTTGGTGCTAACCTGTTTGTGTATATCTCTCTAGTCACATGTGAGTATCTTCCTTTGCTTTTGTCTTTGTCATTTTTGTGATACAGGTAAGTTCTGATTAGTATTATGTACACATTTTCTTGTTACAGGTAAGTTTTTTTGTATAATGTACGTATGATGCTATTGCAAAACGCAGCATGTGCTACAGTAACTTCATCTGCCTGTTGCACTTGTGAATCTTGTCATCATCTCTAGTAGCCTGACCATTCTGGGTGTCTCAGACATCATGGCAAAGTTCACATGGGTTGACCCTCATTGGAGATATTAGCACGTGTGCAGTAAGGAAAATTTGATTTTTGACAAGTGCTGACTGTCTCAGAAATGGCATGGGATAGTTACTGCAGAATATGCAGTACTTGAAGGATTATGTGGTCTGTCGAGTGATGACGATGCTGATGACTACGAATACTTTGAAGCTCATTTCAGGAACTGCAAACCCCTTTAGGGGCAGTACTGCGCATATCACATATGAAGTTAGCTAGAGTAATGGAAAGTGATGTGTGAGCAAGGTCATTTGTGATGACATATGCTCATAATTTGTAAATAAGTGGTAATGTGATTACTCGGACAAATAGAGCTTAATTGTCTTTCTAGGTAATTTCCATCATTTCATAGTTATCTAATCCATTTTAGCACATATTGTCTGGAGTGCAGTCACTGATAAATACACAATCAATTTAAATGTCGTCACAGTACTGAAGGTCTGAATTAGATCACTGGTATAACGACCATGTTCATGGTAATGGTAATAGTTTAAGTAGATTTGTATAGTGCATTATCACAAAGTCTCTAATGCGCTGATGACCTTGAATGATCTTCAGTTGTCATTCCAACCATTTTACCACGTAGCACTGAGTAGGTGATTATTTCATTTCATTTTTCTCATTCTTGAGGTGTGTCAGTTGGTCAAAACAGCTAAATTTTGCAGCATAAGCTACTCTTGATCTACCTACACTGTTATAAGTTGATTTAGGTCCTCCAAAATGGGGCACTTCTCCGTGTAAACGTTTCTCCAAATGCTGAACTGTACATTCCTTTATTAGGTCAACTGTTTTGATTCGACCTAATAAAGTGGATCTCAAATGTCCGTCTGTACGAAAGTACATACCCCGATCGTCCACAATAAGTTTCTTTAATTTCAATGAAATTTGGCACGTAGTTAGAGGTCGATGAGTGATGCACGATGGTATGCAGTACGACACAATCCAAGGTCAAGGTCACGAGTCCTTGAAAGTTGGAAATCCTTCTATTTCAAAAGCTATTTCCTCCGCCATTTACAATAGGAGCTGGCAACTGACCACAGATTCTTAAACTAGGGCACAATATCTACATTTGATCGGGCCGGATGTTTGACATTTGTTCTAGCTTTGTGTTACGTGACTTTGAACTTGGCAGAAATTCAGTTGTGAAGAGTCGACCGTCAGTCCCACACGGAGCTAATTTATCTTTCCTTGTGCCACAGCCAAGTGCGACCATCACAAGTTGTTGATACATGTAACACTGAATGTCTGACTTGATTTACAGTAGCTGACTGATACTTTCACAGATAGAGAGGGCAGTTTCACATCTCTCATGATCAGCCATACACGAAGTATTTTGATGTCCCTCTGTGACAGCTGAGCTTTTACATTGTTAGTTTGTAATAGTCTTAGGGTGGTGACTGGGATTTCTTGCTTGCTCTTTTAATCAATCAGTCATCATTATTATTGCAATAGCAAATTCAAGATTTATTTATAAATTTATTCTAATGCTAATATATC
>Ga0209363_1001815_pt1 | contig 10665 bp, 4 predicted proteins | sample WorMetexBAHAMAS3_FD_187385 | JGI IMG/M metagenome (GOLD analysis project Ga0209363, IMG submission 187385) | Marine gutless worms symbiont microbial communities from Max Planck institute for Marine Microbiology, Germany - Inanidrilus exumae... | ecosystem: Host-associated > Annelida > Digestive... | reverse complement strand
GCTATGTTTAGCTATGTTTACGGCAACCGGACGAACAAAACGCGCATTCATGTTCCGGTTGTCGGACAAATAGCGTCGTGGCTATTATTACGGTGACTGTAGGAATAGCGTCTGCCGCAATTGCAGCTATGTTTCCGGCGACCGGAACAATAGTAGCCTGTTGGCTATGTTCATGGTGACCGGATCAATATCACCTGCCTTGTCTGTCTGTGTTGTCTGTTTGTCCACGCTCTAAAATATGATTACCAGGTAAACGCAACGAAAAAACCTTAAGCCCCATGTTGTATAAAGTGTAAGAAATTGAGGGTGTGGAATTAAGTGTGAGTGTGACTCGACTGTTGTCCCACTACAGCCGTTTTGTTTACAAGCCCACTGCTGCATTTACCTTACAGTACCAAAGCGAACAACAGAGAACAAGTGGTCAGAGAATTTTGATGAAAGGCAGCATTGCATGTCATGCCATAATTGTAATTGAATGATCTGTGTTGCTGTATGCCATTATTGATGATTATTTACTTTTATTAAAGCTATTGTAATAGCATGCAAAGCAATGTGACTGAATTATGTCACATTGACATAGTTATTGCAAGGTGAACAAATAATCTACCAGACTGTGAATTGAATGCCAGACAATGCCATTAGCCTTAAGGCACAGCATGTACTGTGGGTGTTTTTCTTCTAATCATCAGAGTAGTTATTACCATACTAGATAGAAGAAATGTATATGGTTTACTGTAAATGTGCTTTGCAAGTTATGTAAAGTCTAAAGTACTTGCAGATTATGATTTTAATGTTGTGATTATTTCTGTTGTTTCTTGCTGTTTATTGTTGTTCTGCATTTTTAGTTTCAGGAAGAATGTGTTCATAATACTTATCCTCCAAAAGGAAGGTAAACACATTTATTTGTGGATTAAGTTGCCTTTTCACAATTCATTTTTGTGTGTTTCTCGTACTGTTTTCTATGAATTGTTATAGTTCTTTGTCCCAATGTTATAATAGTGATTGACTTGATGAACGTTATGTAATTTCAGTTCGGGCTTTAGCTTTAAATGTTATTAAGTTTCCTCGTAGATAAAAATAAGACACTTTGCATACCACCTGTGGCCATTTCTTGTTCTGCATCGTCACAGATGAAAATTTGTTGATGTTGTTAAGAATTCCTTCGGACATGGCTATGCACACACATTCATTGACAGGTGTCTCTGTTTTGCAGTTCATACACATTCAGCATAGTGTCCATAGATGTGCAGTTTTAGAATGCTGAGCAGTCAAAGTATGTTCATAAGCACTTCTTAGCCTTTGCCATATTCAATTATTTGTGAACTTTGGGTGCATTTGCAGTATTGGAAACTTGACAGTTAAGACTGTTGTTGAACCAGCCCGCTTGTCTGCAATTAATGGCACATAAGGCCGCTGGATCCCAGGAAGCTTTGGGGATTGTTGAATTACAAGTCAAGTGCCATATTCTCGTTGCTGAACCAATGTAGTCACTCATGAAACTGATCATCTGTTGACGTATCAATGTATCAGCTCCTGGAGCAAAATCAGGAGCACTGTGTTGCAGTGGAAAGTGAAGAGGTTGACCATGGCTGTGGTCTGAATCAGCTGGATGTATTTATATACTGCAAGTGCAGATGTCAACCAGAGGCAGAATTTTGCTTTCTGTTAGCCTGCAGTATTGAACTCTTTGCCGGCAGCCCTGTCTGTTTGCAATGAAACACACCATCCGGCACTGCTGCTGAACTCTCATGATTCTGACTCCGTGTACATATGTCCTGACTTATGTACTTTGTACTTTCTTACAAGCTACATTGTATTTATAGTGTGCCTACCATTTTGTCACAGTAATATCACATGACACATTCATGTAGTATTAGTTGTTCTGTTGTAGGGCAAACATTCCTAATTATGTTGTCAATCTTGACCTACCTCCTGAGCAGAGATGGCAGCAGATTGGCAGGGAAAGATCAGTTCAGGTGATCTGTACTACTTATAGTATGTATTAACTGAGATGTGTAGCATATGTGAATCGGAAAGTGCATGCGGCTTGTAATTTCAACTGTTTTATTAAACTGTGTGACTTCTTAAGGCTACTGACAGTCACATACACTGTAAATGTGGAGTATTTCAGACATGGTACAGTATAGAGACGTTACTACAGACCACTAATAGGACGGAATATATACTTTTGTATAGTGAATTGAATGGCAGCAATCCTCACGACCTTGAGTGACCTCCAGGGTCATTTACCTATTGCAAGACTTTTTAAATGGAATTTTTCTTACAGTTTTGCAGCTCTTGACAAGATTTTAACTGACAGCATGTGATGTTGTCCCTCTGTGGTAGCTGGTCTTCTTGTATACACTTGTACTTATATACCTCTTGTATATACTATGGTTACTGTAGAACACTAATAGCAAACCCCGTGATGGAAGTCGAACGCACCAGTCCGTATGGTCAGAAGTGGCCAAAACGTCGATACCAAAAAAATTTATATCGATAAGTATCGAAAAAAACAAGTAAGATAGAGCTATGGTTACAACCATACTAACTGTGAATAGGAAGTCGTAGGCTGCCTATTATTTGCCTTGTCGTTTGTATTGCCTAATCACTGGAAAGGACTGAAATAACTTATTGATAACGGCCGCATTTAGTGTTGTTAAGCTAGAAAACTGTATCTGTGGAGAGTGTTAATTTAGTCTATGAATTGATTGTAGATTTCCAATCTTCTGACAACATTCAAGAATATTTTGTTATCACTTACAGATGAATTTCAACATCTCATCAACTTTGTAGATGAAGCTGTGGTATGTGAATGCAATAGTGATGTCTTAACATTTAACTTCTGAACTGGCAATATGTCTGTTTTCAAAAGTCCCACAATGGCAGTTTAATAGTACATCTGTCACTGTGTATTGTTGTCACAATAACAAAATGTTTAAAAGTCGTTATTGGGCATTTATTAGCCCGCCCAGCAGGCATTGCGATGCCGTCGATGGGCTCACATCTTACAGACGATTCTTGTTTAACTGTAGCCCCTTTCATTCGACAACAGGTGCACGTATCTCAATGTGGATTGTTGTGTTACTACTGTTGATGAAATAGTTCTTATGGCTAAAAATTTGGTGAACTCTGTTAAGGGACGTTGCCTTAGCAACCAATTTTGTGGCATGAAATGGCAACAAGTTGACATAAAACGCCTTTGTTGTTTGTGCTGGCGTTTTGCAAAGGTCGGGAAGATCGTGAAACCTATACATATAGAGACCCTGGATGTACCCTGGAAATACTCTATGACCTGATTTTTACACATCATTCGCTAGGTGGCAGTAGCATAGCCTGTCTGTAGGTAAGTAAGAAATGCACAGTCGTGTTTGCATGCGCCGGCGGGCTACACGTTGGGCTTTGCCCCATTTTCTAGTTGTACTTTGTTTAGTCTGCATTAATATTTAATGTTAAACAGGGTGTGTTGGTGGAATCATTGCCAATGCCATATCGTGATGAAATAAAAGGCCTCACCAAGGCTTCGGGTTTAAACCTTGGTAAGCCAGTTGATTTCGTAATTTAGACAAAATGTTTTTGGTTTTTAGTAGTTTTTATTGGATCATAATTTTATGGCAGTTTCTTTCAAATCATTTATTTAATTCAGTTATAGTAGTTAATGCTGTAGTTGTGAATCTTTATTCTTTTCGGTTTACTATTTATTGCTGTGCTTGCTTTGACACTGTTGGTTAAGTGTAATGAAGGGCAGTTAGCTTGTGGAAAACGTCACATCGTCAGTCTTAAATGGCAGCTGTGAACACTGTGGTGCTATTATGTCGCACAGCTTTCAGCAACTGTACTACAAAAGGTAAAGGTGCATGCATGCTGCATAGTCCTCAGGAGGGGCAAGTGCTGATCTTTGGTTTACTGTGATGTCAGAGTCATCCAATTGCACCTTGCTTAAGAATGAAAAATACGGCTAATGGCCTCTGCTTTTTCTGTGATAATAGCTACATGATGATAATGATGATGGTAATTTCTTAGATTTCCTCAAAGCCTTGGTAAACGTGGACAGCAACTGTCGAAACGGCTCTGTTTGTATGTCAACTTTTTTGTAGTTTTAACTGTTTACATTATACAAGACAACCTGCAGCAAGGTATCATGCTAACACGCTCACCTTCTCTTTCACCACCTAGAGTTTTCGGCTTTAAATCACATAGCCTGGACCGGTGTAATGTAAAGTTAAAGTTAAAAACTAATTTATATAGCGCCATAAAGTCCATAGATTCAGAGGTGCTAACTCCCACATTGTGCTGCAATCTCTGGCTGCTGCCCTGAGACAGAGTGCCTGGATAGTGACGTGGCATGCTACTGCTGGTGCCAATCGTGCTAATCCGGGCACTGGGCACAAGAGCCATGTGTTGAAGGAGACAGCCCAGGCCATGCCTGCATTACGCTTGTGTTTTTATATGTATAGATGTTGTGAGTTATATAAATACTATTTTATGATGTTTGGTGGCAGGTGAAATGTTTCTCTACAACATCTTCTACGAAATATTTACCGTGTGCACGTCCATCGTTGCTCAAGCACCAAATGGTCTGTGTTGTAATTTGTAAAGGATTAAAGGATCTTAATAATAATAATTGTTTACCGTGTAGTAATGTAATATTGTTACTGAACTTCTTGTTGCCTGGTAAGTTTTAAACATTGAGTGAATGCTGCAGCTGTAAGAACGGGGCCCATCCGTTTCTAGGCCTGATGTGGTATAAGGCGACCAAATCTGACTTTAGGACTTTAGTTCTTTTTGAGTTTATTTTGTGTTATGGTGTCTTTTGGTTTATTAGTGTGTGTCTGCTTTTGTTTATTAGGTTTTATTTTTTCAGTACCATACTTAGTGATTAGCTAAGGAAAACGTTTCTGAAATGACCTAATTTTGTGTTGAATGGGATGTGAAACCGCAAGTCAATCCATGTGTAAGTTCTGTCTGTTGTGAGTAATCATAAACAGCAAAGCAGTATCTCTTGGCAGTGTTTGGTGTCTTCACTGTTACAGAGCAGGCAGCATTTTAAGGTCTTGCTTACAGGTCACAATATTGCATCTTAAATAATGGTCTTTAATCTGAATAACTTTTGTTACAGTATGATACGACTGCAGAATGTGTGACTTACCAGAAAGCTGATGTTTTGCCATATTTGTCCCATGTGTGAATCTGTAGCCGAAAATTATCAACAGAACGAAAAATAAAACCAAATGATGCAAAGAAATTTTACCATTTCCAGATCTTGTTTGACTTTTCAAATAATTATAGTTTTGTCCTAAATTTCACCAAAGCCACATGACTAATATGGTATGTGATATGGCTAATCATTAGTGCATCTGTGGTGCTGATTCATGTTATCTGTTGACATTTGCGTGTGCTGCATAATTTTACATGTTTGTTGTTGTGGATGGCAGGTTCTTTATATCATGCACGAAATCTTGACTTTGGACTTTTCATGGGGTAAAAATTTTCCTAATGTCTACCTGTGTGTAAAGAGGCAACTGGCTGGCACATGTCAACCTCGAATAAGTGAATGTGTGTGCTAGGCATATATTTAATTATTTATACAAAACAACTGCTTTTGGTAACACTAAATGCACAGCATCTTAGCATAAGAATGCTCAAAACATTCAACACAACAAATACACACATGTATCAGGCAGCTGCAGTACTTTGGTCACCTAGTTCGGTCCTCACGTGGGGAGGATCATCGTAGGGCTGTTGTGGCAGTGCTTTGGAGACTTCCACCCAAATGGAAAAAATGTTGGATTAAACCCTGCATGGTGCACAGTATCTAACACAGCACGTTATGTCAGTGTGTGAATGAATTGAATGAACAAACAAACAGACAAACAAATCAATGAATTAGTGAATGAATGAATAAATGAGTGAATGAGTCTTGGTTTGATTGTTGTTGAGAACTCTTTTTGAGTCATTGGTGACATGAACCGAAATAGCTCAGAAGCTCCCACCTTTCAGTCAGAGCCCATTTATTTTACTCGTATAGTGATTTAACCAATGGCCATTATTGCGCCATTCTTCTTTTGTACTTTTGTTACAACAACAATCAGTTATAATCAAATAAGTTGTGCAGTTTAATGTCGTAGCATCATATCCATTTAACAATATTGTCTGTAGCTGGGACCCAAAGAATCACACTTGGGAGGTGACAGAAGCACTCCTGCCAGCCATCATCACTGTGGACTGGCAGCGAAAGAACAAGACCATATTCAAGTCCGTCAACTTTGCCGGTTACATTGGAATTTTAACGGCCGTCAAACCGGTCAGTGTCAGAAATGACACTTTGTGTGATTAACTTTGTGTCATGTCTGTCAAATATGAGGTTCAGCTAGTGGCATTGTAATTGTATTCTGTTTTAACACATTCTGTCTGAGATATGGCTGTGGATAGATTGTTTTCTGTTACCTAATAGATAATGTTTATGGACCGACCTAATTCATGATTTGACGGCTGTGACATTTTCCGTGAAATTCGCCGTCTTCCATGAAATTGGCCCATTTCCGTGAAATCTGTGATTTCAACGCTTTTACTTTTATTTGAGAAGGTTTCCATAGTTTTATCAACAGTTTTTGCACGGTAAGATACGAGTAGCTTCGTCCAGCAACAAGAAGAGAAAAAGGTTACGTTACATTCATAACTACAACACTTACAAAGAGTTGAGCTGCAAATGACTTCACTATTACTCAAGGTAGCCAGTCACACGTCATCAGCCGAAACCTCACAGATAATCACCTCACCTGTAAGGTACATGAGTCCTCATGTTCAGCATCCTCCACTCAGTATCAGAGTGACGTCAGATCCAATCAACTGACAGAATATTACTTGAAATAATGGCAGCGGGCCCATGATATATCCTTTAATTTCTCAAACTCCTTCCGTGAATTTTCTGTGAAATTTAGCATATTTTTAAAACTACCGGGAAATCACGCATTTTCCTCCGTTAATTAGGTTGGTTTCTAAATACTAATAATGATACTTGCAAGATTTCGGACATACTGGGCTTGAAAGAAGAATATGTAGTTTGAGTTCCTATGTCTCAGATTGTTTCCAGAACTGCACATGCTGGCATAGTCTCATAAATTTACTTTCAAATTTTACTGCTTTGAATATATAACATTGCATGGGTGTATTTAAATTGTATTTATTTTGTGCAAGCCGCTCACAAAGTTAGTAAGCAAAAGTGCAAGGAATTTGATGAATATTTGATAATTGCACCAGAAATTGTCTTCTTTTGAAAACCTTGCTGATGTAGATATTCTGTTTTTAAGGTAAATTGTCTGCTAAATTGTTGCAAACGGTTTCAGATTGGTAATTTTTTGTGCAGGGTTTTTTCACATTGACAATGAATGAACGATTCAACGTTGATGGTGGCTACATTGGTGTGTTTACTTCTGAAGTTCTGACATTATCTTATCTTAACTGTTGGCTTCTGCAGTGGAAAGAAAGTGTTATAATTCCAGCTGTTATTTCTTGCAGTCGCAATTATGTTCGCACTACTCATACTGTGGTTTTCTTATTACATCACTTTATTTTTAGCTATAAACTCTCTTGTCTCTTGTTTTTCACATTTTGCAGGCCAAATACACCGTTTCAACGGCTATTTTACAGGTGACTTGAGATAAAGACGGTCACCTGTTGATTTGTCCGTATTGTTCCAAAAAAAGCCAACCTTTGGGGTTATTGGAGTGGGTTTTCTACAGTTTTAATGCCTTTTCTGTCTCTCAGTCAACACTGCAAGCACTGAAGAGAACCACTAATAAGCTTTAATTTACGTACCAGCTACTTGCACAGCTCTGATCTTTCTGTTTTTCCAGGCGACTGCCTGTGTCTTCTACTTGAGATTTCCTTGACACTGCATGTTCTACATTTTGTTATTATTATTATTATCATTATCATTATCATTATTATTAGAATGCATAGATGCGGCAAATTGCTACAGATGTCGCACGTAGCATGGTCTGTGTGTTTGTCTGTCTCTCTGTGTGTTTGGCACATAGGTGAGTTGTGCAAAACAAATTGCTGACTGATCGAGATGCCATTTGGGGGACTGGCTCATGTGGATTCAAGGAACCATATATTACATGGGGTCAAGATCAGACGAACTCATTCGCTGCTGCGATGCCCCGTACAGGCTCTGGGGCATGGCGGGGCAGTAATGTGTCGTGATATATGTGTTGATTTCCAGCGCTATATAAATCGTTTGTTTGTGTATTTACTTAACTTCATTCCTCCCTTTCTTCCTTCTTTACTTTCTTCTTTCCCTATGCTTTCTTTCTTACTTATTTACTTCCTTACTCGTTTTTTTTCTGACTTATCTATCTGCTGCTTCCAAAATAGACCCGTTCCATTTCCAGGCCAGAGGTCATAGGAGGCGACCAAACCTGGCTTTAGTTTTTTTGGGGGGGTTATTATATGTTGTAGTATGTTTTGTTATGGATTCATGTTTACTTTTGTTGTGTTTGTTTCAGTTTTTCAGTACTAAGCCAAGAGATTGGCTGGGAAGAACGTCTCCGAAAGGACCTATTTTGTGTCGAGTGGAACATAACACCTTAATCAATCAATCAGTCGCTGCCATGATGTGTGACTAGACAGTGATGTGGCCTTTTGCCAAATTACTATGGGCACTTGGTATTACCGTTACTGTAGATTTGACATAACGTGATCTGTTTCGCTTAATGCAACTTTGTAGGCATCTTTAAGTGGCTGATAGGAGACCGCAGTGGCACTTGGATGTCATTTTTGACACGGCAGACGCTAGAGGATGCCACCAGTTATGAGCAGGCCAAGCACCTGCTCAGCAACACCACAATGCTTGCACCAGCGTACTTCATTCTTGGTGGCACCAAATCACATGAGGTACTACAGATGTTCTGTCTATAGGAACTCATTGCAGGCAGGCGATGATTTTTGAGAGCTCAACACTTGGTTGGGTGGTTAGAAGAACATCCAGTCTGTAAAAATCATTTCCACATATTTTACTTTTTGGAGCTCTACTACTATTACTACTACTACTACTACTACTACTACTACTATGATGATGATTTACAGGCAGTCCCACAGTACTCTTAAGATTTAGGTGAGTGTTAGGAAGTGCACCTAATCTGTAAAAGAATTCTGCTGCAGCAATTTCCAGAGTTTTTTCATCGCACAAAGTGACGAAACATGGCTTTGGTTTTTATGTTTATTTTTTGTTATAGTATCTTTGGATTACTGGTGAATGTCTGCTTTTGTCGTCTAGGTTTAAGTGTCTTCAGCACGAAACCTAGAGATGTTGGGACGCATCTCAAAGTGAGGTCACCCATTCTTGAGCAGTTGGTGCCACCTGGCGAATACGATTAAATGATTCAAAGCCCCGTGTTTTGACCGTAAATTGTAATTTCCCCCTGAAAAAACTGGGGTTTGTTTCCTTCGTAACTAAGACCAACTTGTAAAACTAGACCCGAGCAAAACATATCCACAACAGTTCTGCATACTTTCATTCATGCATCTCTGAAACAAGTTCTGAACAAGAAAAAAACAAAAAACGTAAGCTCGCCTTTCTTGCAGCATAGGAATGGGCAACCGGTTCGGAAGAACTTTTCTGAGGTGACCTTATTGTGTTGAATGGGATGTTAAACCATAACTCAGTCCGTCAGTCCACACTGTGGACTCTGGACTTCAGCAAAGGCTTTCATGTCACGCCCAGACAGCAGGACAGAGCTCAATGCAAGGAAAAGACAAATTGGCAGACAAGAATCTCTGGACAAAACCACAAGAGTTTAGCCTACTTTCCCAGGACAACAGCTGGATTCATCCGGCCGTCTGATGCAGCTAATAAGCATGATGGACAGACAGAAATGCTGTAGGATAGCATGTCAACGATGCTGGACTTTAGGTTATAGGTAACCATAGGTCATCAGCAACAGTGCCAGCAGATGGAAGGTATAAGACTTCCCACCGGTGATATATAGTCTGTTTCACGTTTTATGAGACGTGTAAGTAACTGTGACCTTGAAGCGTCCTTCAGTTGAGTCACAGTTTCAGTTGACAGCAGAGTGCTACCGTTGCAACTTGTTGATAACGTTGAAAACTCGACTTTGTTTGCAGCAGTTGACTGTCACTATCACAGGCGAAGACCAAAATGTTGCAAACTGTTGTTGTCAGATGTCATATAGACAGGTCAATATAACGCCAAAGTACCCCTACCACAAAAAATTGCAACATTTTGTTTTATGGTGGTTTTATGTTAGGTCGGGTCTAGTCGACAACATACTAAAAGTTGGGCAAAATTGGAGTATGGGAAGGTGTCCAATTTGGAAGATGATTTTTGTCGATTTACAAGTCATTTTCTTACGTTTTACCCAGGTTTTCAGCTACAGTATTTCACATGAAAGTGTTACCAGTGATGTTGAATCATCCCTTATACCATATCTAGGGCTACCTGTACCCCAGCCGCTCCTAGTGTTGCACTTATCAAAACCTTTGAAGCAGGTTTGGTATTGAGCGTCAAGCGTATACTACAGCCGCATTGTCCAAATTCCGTGTGTATGTATGTGTGTGTAACTACTCCTTCCAAACCACTGAACCGATTTGCATAAAAATTATACCAACAAATAGAGCGTCTTACGCTGATTTCTGTAGGCT
>Ga0209363_1001813_pt1 | contig 10669 bp, 7 predicted proteins | sample WorMetexBAHAMAS3_FD_187385 | JGI IMG/M metagenome (GOLD analysis project Ga0209363, IMG submission 187385) | Marine gutless worms symbiont microbial communities from Max Planck institute for Marine Microbiology, Germany - Inanidrilus exumae... | ecosystem: Host-associated > Annelida > Digestive... | reverse complement strand
CTGTAACACATTTCAGTCATCAGTCTATTTCACTATCAATGAAGTCTTATCTGATCATGTCCCAACAGCTGTATAATCAAATGTATGGCTCCCTACAGCTGTCCATGTGCGTTGAAACGCACTCATTTCACAAATCCTTCACCTCACAGACTGTTCACCCTCCGGACCGACTCCGCAGTCCACGACTTAACTGGAACGTCTGTGCCAAGTGGTTTTTAGTTCTTGTTCGTTATTTTGATCTTTGTGATTCTATCCAAAAGACTAAGATTGCTAAGCACATGCTAAATGCTTACAATCGTACTGTATTGTATAATGACACAAAATTAAGTAGTCAACTAGACTGAGCACACGGATCTACGGCAGCCAGCACCGCATGGTTCAGTTAACAACCACGATGTTATGATGGCGAGCACCTTGTCAAATGGCTCTGAAAGGCAACAATGTCGTCTTCTACCGAGATGGACGGTACCGCATCCCACTGAGCAGTGACTCAAGTAGAAGGTGTTGATATTGAAACAACGTTAAAATTAGTCGTTTCGGACTCGGTTACATCAACTGAAATGTCGGAAATAATGTTTTGTGTGTATAATGAGGTTACACTAATTTACAAATAAGTATTTAACCACTGCATAAAACTGCATCCAAATCTTGTGTGAAAATTTTGGTGAATACCATTTACGGCACAGCTTTCTCCCTAATCCAAATGTGTTAGGGCATGTGGGAAACAAAATGTTGCTGCATCAAAATCCATCTGTGAATGCCACCAACTAACACAGGTTCGCCTGTATGATGGCTGCATAATGGTTGTTGTTTGGTGATCATAAACATTTCATTCTACCTCAAGTGGCCACATCAGCATGGTGTGTTGAATAATGTACAGTTTTTATTGGACCATCCTGTAGAATGCCCCATAGAAATCAACTGAGCAAAGCCCAGCGTGGTTGCACCTCCGTGAAACTGACAATCAGCTTCTGCACCACGCACCAACATTGCTACATGAGCTGCCACTGCAGCACGTTATGAGTGACACGACATTCCACAATCACGTCACCGATAACTTACAGCACTAGGAGCACATCAGAATGACTGCCACTTACCTGCACCACACAGCAGTAACACCGTTAGTTATTCTATGTAAATAAATCAGCAAAGTTTCTCAACATAAAACACAAAACTTCACAGGCAGACAAAACCAGCTGCTGTCCGGCAACGGATGCAGGCAATCTGACACGCACGTCAGACCCTGCTGCTACGTCTGAAGTTCCACAATTCAATCCAAACATTCAAGTGATGACAATCCGCCCACAATAACGGTGGTGGCACCGTGTCAGTGCAAATTATGTGCTGTGCAACATGACCCCACTTCAAACCGTCAACTTTACCCTATCAAATCACTCAACTTTGTCCATTCGCACAAACATACAGTCAGAGCAGATGTTAATTCATCTTCGTCTGCACTGTGCTTCATTTGTGACTATTGTGAGGTAACATTTCTCAATCTCCTACTTCTACATCGACTCACGACACTTTATTTCCAATCTCGTTGACATAACATGTTCCAGCAGTCGTCAAACTAGTAACGAGGTTGCAATACCACCATCCCCGAGTTCTTCCAGTAGATGTCCGCATCGACTATTATTACTCACTGCCGCTACTGGATCCTTCGTCAAAGCCGTCCAGTGGTCCGGGAGATCCGTCGTCCGGAGTAGGCAGCAGGCCCTCGCGCATGGCATGCTCTATCAGAGCGACGTGACAGAAGACGTATTGATCAGGCATCTGAATACTGAACGCACGCTGTGACCGCACGCGTGCCACCGTCGCGGCCACGTCCACACGACCAGTGTCCGCCAGACGGCGAGTGTTAATATCCATCGTTATGAACGTTCCTGTCACATCACCAGGTACACACTGATAACTATACACAGCAGGCCTAACCATCATCACAAATCATCACACTAGTGCCAGGTCCCTTTCCTGATGAGTCAAGCCTCTGCCTCAAAATAAAATTTTGGTCTCAGGTAAGCTTCAAGATTGAACTTGGTATAGGGGCCAGGTGATACCAAAACTTTGGCCTCAAAGCCAGATGAGATGCTTAGTCCAGAAAGTCGAGGCAGAGGCCAACGTTACAAGGCAGAGGCCAAACGTTTGGCCAAAATTTTGGTATAGAGACCGAGTGAGGCCACAACATTGGCCTCGAGGTCATGAGAGACCAAAATTTTGGCATCAGTGATTTGAATCGATTTGCCAATAGGGCATGTAAGTAAACAAAGATTATTTATCTTAGATCTACGTTTCGTCAATAAAACATTACACCTTTGCTGACTGTCGGGTGGCAAATGCATAAAAGCACAAAGCACTGAATGAACAAATCAGCAGCTGGTAGGACAACCTGTGCGGCCGATGCCCGCGCTGCAGTGAATCACGACTGGAGGACAATTACTGCTGCCGCCGTCAATCTGCAATCGCTGCTGTTGCTTCTGCCGAACCAAGAACATGAAGTCGAGGAAGGCAGCAGCGGAGTGAGGCACACCATAGTCTGGCCAACCAGTAAACTGCAGATGTGTTATATCTCGAGACTCCAGCGTCTGCAAACATCAGTCACAAGATGATCACAAATGTATTTACAAACACATAACAATGGATGTATGAAAGTTAACAACATTCTAACATGCAATATGTCAACAGAAGTACGTTCAAAAGCTTCAGACGGCCACTAGCCAGTTTGGTGTGCTGCACGGAATTAACAGTAAAATCACTAACTACTCTAAAAGTAACGCACTGAGCTATTTCACATATACACTCTGTTCTTATGCTGGCCATGTCCAGTAGAAAGCATAACGTCGTTACATTTCACTTTCTTTTAGACATGGCCGGGCATTCGTCTGTCCATCGGCATATTCACCTTGACTTACGAGGGAGCTGCAGCAACTAGGCATACATTTTGGCACAATAATAAATAGGAACGCCATATTTGTTAGAAATAATTAAATGAACATGTGCATATTTCACCAGCTCAGAATCTACCTTTCTGGAGAATGCTGGCTTCGTATAGTGCTACGCACCCATAGTGGTGCATGCTAATATTGGATTGGATATTGGATATTTCACCGCGTAATACAAGTCGTAGCTACCGCTGACAGACCCGCATGACATTGTGCTTCGCGCCCACCATGCTGTACTGTACACAGATGTCGACGGTCAGTGTGATAAACTGGTGACCGATGATAGTTATTAGTTTTTACCAGTGCCAATTTCACACTTCTAGCACCATTCTCAAGAGTTGCACCAAATCCTTCACCAAAACCTCAATACTTAGGTTATCCATTTTAATTCTACACATGTACTTACACCACCCATTCTAAGTGTGTGCACGAGTACTGCTATTTAACAAGGAATGAATACTTTCACGAGTCCATACTTCAAGGTTCTGCAAAATTAGTGATGTGACGGAGTAATGTTCTTCCACCTCAACACCATTGTTAATCACCGCAAACGAGCCATGCTGCTCAATGCCGTCCTCATCTTCTGGCCAGTACTGGCCGCATTTCACTCTGCCACGCTCCACGACTCTGTACCCAGCAACACGTCACAATGGTCTCAGTGTATTCTTATTACCCACCTAACAGCTGACAGGCAGCCAATTCCAAACACCGATCACATTCCCATACAGAAAAATTAGCCCCGCACAGGGACTAACAGTCGACTCATCGCAACTGACGTTTGTGTTAACTTCAAAGTCACGTGACACAAAAACTAGGCCAAATATAAAAAATTCGGCCTGATCAAATTTAGATATTGTGCCCTAGTTTAAGAATCTGTGGCCAGTTTCCAGCTCCCATTGTAAATGGCAGAGGAGATAGTTTTTGAACACCGCCGGATTTCCAACTTTGAAAAGCTTGTGACCAAGGCCTTGACCTTGGACCTGGTCATACTGCATACTGTCATGCATCACTCATCGACCTCTACCTACATGCCAAATTTCACTGAAATCAAAGAAAATTTTTGTGGACGGACGGACAAACGGACAGACATTTGAGACCGGCTTTGAGTCGACCTAAAATGTAACAAAATTACTCAAATGCATTGCAATTCTTATCTGTGTGAAGCTGAAGAAGAACAACTGTACAGAATCTTCCACAGTTAAGAATGAGCAAAGCAGGCAGCAAACCGTGGTTGTGTAGAATTCAACGACGCACTCAACATTTTATACACAACTGATGGCAACAACAACAATAACCATTCTATGACCATCACACACTGCACTATACAGGTTCCGGGTTCAGACACCCAGGCATGTAAACCCACTTTTAAAAACCTGCTAAAATTAAATCAAATTTTAATGTCTTATGCCACAATAATAAAGAAATATTTTACTAGGTTTACAGATGTAAACGTTTAAGGAAGTTTGCAGTAAATAAGTAAATTTTCTGTCAGCAACAGGCTACAGCATCTGCCACAGTTACAGTGATGCCTTAAGCTCAGTAAGCTGAGAGTAATTCACTGAATAGAGTTAGATCATGAGCTTAACAACTGAGTCACAAAGTGTTTTGTTATGCTTTCTGCCAGCTGTCTGATTCTGAAGAGAGTAAGGAAAGAAGAAAGTGAGGAAGGAAGTAAACACAAAAACAATTAATACAGCGCCAAAATCAACACATGAATCACGGCGCATTACCGCAATGCAGCCCATACATGGCTACCTGTGGTGATAAAAAACTGAGCTTCATTCTATAAATAGATGGGAAAATGTACAAAACAATAGGTAAGTAACTGTCTTATGTTGCCACTGAATCACATGTACATATACAGGGTGGGCCAAATTAAACGACACCAAAGTAGTTTACTGTGTCGTACTAAAGCAAATTTAACTTTTTTTTGGCATATGAAACAATAGCTCATTTACTCACAATGTCAATCAATCAATATGAGCTTGCACCACTACGAGTGCGTAGTGCCATGTTTAGCCACAATGTGAAGCATAAAAATTAAACAACATTCGCCAGAGGGTGCCGCAACAACTAGCATTGTCTCTGAGATAGTAGTGGACTGCTTGGGTGGTGTGCGCAGCCACAGCATCAATGAATATTCATTTGCTATGTGTTGACTCAGAAAGGCAGACACATTGAATGCGATTCACCTATCGTCTGTGCTGTAAAATTATTGTTGTTAGAGACACTATGTTGAAATACTTTTAGGCGTAATGCATGACTTACATTGCAAATGGTCAGCCTGTATCAGACATGTTGATATTAGTGGCGCCCCCTTGCGCATTATGCTTTCAATTAACATAGTAATGGCATTGCTGCGTTAAGTAGCTTGTATGTATCAAAAATCATTCAATTCTATTGATGCGTTCAATTGTAACAAACAACAAAATGAAAGTTGGTGTCGTTTAATTTGTCGCACCCTGTACAGACTTACAGCCTCAACAAATATGCTAACCTTGTTGCCATAACAACAACAAGGACATCTTGTTCCCACACCATGCGCCAGAAGTCTCCATACGTTCTTGGCAAAGGTCCTGAAACGTTACAAAACAACAAAGTACAAAAATGCGAGGACGAACTCAAAGCAGCGTACGATGACACTGTTGTAATGTGACGGACTGCATCCCAAATCAAACAATCAAACTACATTCATACAGTTACTAAGTCGTAAGTAAAATGAAACAGCTTTGCGGAGACGTCTGTGTCACCTGTACTGGGTAGCGTATAATATAACAGTCTGGTTTTAGTCGACTTCTAAAAGTATTGCCAGGTTTCACCTGCTTACAGTTATCAAAAAGTGAGCTTTAGACTGCAGAGTGTAAACACAGAAGGCTTGGCCAATAACGCTGACAAATAAGGTACGGTCTGCAAGTTCTTATCAGAAGACTGCAGTAACTGTGCCACTCTGTGACTCTCAAACAATCAATCAATCGATCAATTTTTAGAGTGGCCTAAGTAGCAATGCCACTGCTAGGACCACTACGAACAGACATGTTACAGATGTAATGGTGCCACCTTGAGTTGAAATGTACGCATTCTTCTGTCGATATCCATCAACATAGTTAGCATTAATGTAGTCGGACGACGGGTCGTCATCAATGCACTGTAGTACCACACGGGACTCATCCAAGCAAAGAACGTCCGTGTAACGGTTCTTAGTCATGTTTGACCGAGACCTGAAAAGACAGCAGCTCTCACTAAATACAACATTAATAAAACCCTACAGCTACATCCGTTCATGCGGAAAGTATAAGATAGTGTACTAATAACCATCAAATATGTCACCGGCATTAATAAGTGCAATCAGCAATTTATAATGCAGATGTTTTGTTACTACCGTAATGCTGTGGCTAGACGGCAATCAAAATGCTGTTTTAAATTCAGAAATCCACTTAAACACATAAACATCCACTACTGACAGATTACGTTACACAGTCAAAAAAACAGCTAACCTTCTCCAAAATGGTTGGTTGGTTGGAGTTTAACGGCACTTTCAACACAATTCTAATCATATTGTGCCAAAATAAAAGAAGCACTGAAGCAAATCGTAAGCAGTAATTCCACACAAGCATGGCATATTTATCAACAGCATACTGTACAATGTATTTCACATATGGATATCATACTGATGTCGTACCTAGATGCCTCAAAAGTCCCTGTCGGGTCTTCCTCCTTCAGCTGTTTGTATTCTTTCACAATACCACGCCGGCCTTTCTCACAAATGTACTGAACAAGTTCGTTAATTGTTCGACCACCAGATTCAGGTCCATGAATGGATTCGCTAAACCGGCGCTTCGGTGGCGGAGGCGACAGAAGAATGACGGCAGTTGGTGATGAGCAGCCGCCTGCCGTTTCCCGACTAGCAACAGGAGAAGAATCGACACTGCGTTTTCGTGACAGAAACCACAAAGGAGAAGTGAGGTCGACGGAGGAGGATGTTGGCGGTTCATCCCAACCTAGGTCAAATCCGCAATTCAAAGCCGAGTTCAGGGCTTCGGTGTCCCAAACAGCAGCATCAGACGGGGACGCTGACGAAACACTCAGACGTGTGGAGTCAGCTAGAGATGGTCGAGCAATGATAGGAGCGACATACGTGACAATGTCGTCGTCGTCAGTGGATGACTTGTGCCACAGAGACTGAAGGCACTTTGACACCCAGACGGCATGACTTGGGTCAGCAATACCACCAAGCCGCTGGGGCAATGACAATACAGAAATGTGATTGGCCAGCTGCTGGATATTCACTATATAAACCTACCACATGCCAACCAAGCATATATGTAGAGTCTGTTGTAAACACTCAGCAACTGGTAACCAAGACCGTCTCCTGTTTACCACACTGACCGTCCACATAAGTTGACAGCATCTGAGAGGCTGAGATGAAGCTGTTCCAGAGATATGGTTGGTGCCCAACAAAATTTAAATGGTTCACGTGACCTAACCACGCCACTTTTAGGGATTGTATGCTGTGGGCTAGCACTTGCTACCATCAACCTACCTACCAAATTTGAAGTCTCTATCTCCCTCCCCTCACCACAAAGATATGAAAGGCGATACAAAATGTCAAAATGGGGTGATTTGGTTTAGTTAGGGTCATTCAATGTCACAGGAAATAGCACCAATCGATAGAGCATATACGAGTTCCTATTAGTGTTTCATAGTAACTTTGTCGTTATCTTGCACTGTTTCTGAGATATAGCAAGATATAGGTCGAAAATCACCATTTGAACCTACCCCACCTCTATTTGGTGCCCCTGTTGCCGTTGGGGGTGATCCCATTGGAATTTCGCCTAGATTTTTGGCATCAGAAATCTAGAGTTCCTGAGCTATCGTATGGCGTTGTTTGTGTGATCCTGCATTTAGCCGTTCTGGTACATTGCCAGCTTGTGACAGATAGACAGACACAACGACAGCAAGTACCTCGCTAGCATAGTGTCACACAGGTAAAACATGTTATGTCCTGACTAAGGAGTTTACTTAATTCCATTCAAGAAACAGCATACATCATTTATTAGATATCAGAGCAAAAGCATTCAAATCAAGCAACTTAAGGGAGAAGATTAGCATTACTACATTATTACTTAATAAAAATCAAACACTGAAACACCAAATATTCATTCAAAGGCTACTGTAATAATGTTACTAAAAATCAGGGTTCCCACTCTCTTGGTTACAAAAATTTCCAGGACATTTCCAGGACCCCAGAAGCAATTCCAGGACCATGTCATACACCAGCGATGTTTAAATATAAAGACAAATAGCAGTTACTATGGGGTCCGAGGCGGAGCCCCGGCCGCAGTGATTTTTTTTTGTATATACAGATAAAATCTGAGCTTATTTTCGCAAATTTTGGCATCTACACCTGCATCAATGTGTCTGCCTCCCACATCATAGCCTAGAAAATTCCAGGACTTTCCAGGACCTTTCATTAAAACTTCCAGGACTTTCCAGGACCAAATCCATTTTCCAGGACTTTTCAGGGCATGGAAATTTTACAATTTTACATCTGCAGGTGCAGATGCCAAAATTTGCAAAAATAAGCTCAAAAAGAAATCCAGGACTTTCCAGACTTTCCAGGAGGCGTGGGAACCCTGTAAAAGGTTTAACAGTCGCTTGCCATTAGCTATAATGATAACAATAACAACATCAGCGAAACAAAATATACCTGGACCACCGAATACAATCAGGCCTGTTCACTCAAAGCAAATAACTGCACACAGTAAAAAAAACTGTACCCGATCACGAAGTTTCTCTTTAACAAAGAGCCGTAATATCTTAAATGGTGCTCGAAACCACACTGGTGCTGTCACAATCAGTACCTTCTTTAGTCGAGCAGGATAGCTGCCCTGCACAAGTAATTAAACTCTGCTGTTTACAACCAATTACAACACACTAATACAAAAGTAATGTAACTCGGACATTGAAGACAAGATGTGCAATAAATGATGATGTTACTAAACCATTTGCATACAATGTCACACTAATTCTGCATTGCTTTCAGAATTCCTAAAACTTTTTCCAAATTATAAGATCCGTGACTAAATATGTGAATGAGACAGTAGTATAGCACACTGAGTTTGAATGTGGTTCATTTAGCATAAACCTGTTACATGCACTTACACTGTATATTTGCAAAATTGAGCTTTCAAAACTCAAAACTCTATCACGGAAAAGTCTCTATATATATATATATAACAATCCGTCGGTGAATTTGCGCTGAATGTTTGGCTAGGGACGTGGGCGGGCAGACGGGGAAGTGGCTTATGGCGGGCTGACGGACGGCCAAGCCACCATCGTGCATAGCGCCATTGTGGCTTGTATTTCACACATTTCATTTGTTTAAGAGCCAATGTTTTAGTCAACAGTTTTCACTGACAAGACATGATAACATCATCTCTACTGTCTAACATCATCACTGAAATAGGTTGGCTGTTTGGTTGGAGTTTAACGGCACTTTCAACACAATTTAGATCATATCACGCCTTTAAGGTAGAACAATGTTATAAATATTACAATTTTATAAGTATTAATTCTTGGGGTAAGATAACTGAAAAAGAAATATATAACAATAACAACAGATTTAAATTAAACAAGTAAATTAAAACTAGGTAAATATTTAATTGAAAAAAATGTAATTTGTGTATGATTCTCTTTTAGAGTTTATAGTTGATCATATAAGTTGACTTTTAAAAATAAAATTTAGCATATTTTGGATCGGTTTATGATTGAAGATGTCAGTAAAGGAATAAAGTAAAGGAATAGTACTGATGTCGTGTTTGACCACATGAAGTACATTCTATTAGTATGAATTTGACAGACAGTTGATTACAGTTTGTACATTTTTGAGGATCTGTATGTTTAATAAGATAAGAATGTGTTAAACAAGTATGTCCAATGCGTAATATACAATTTTGAGTCCTTTCGTTGATATGAAGTAGAAAGAGTGGAGTAAGAAGGTATAGTTGGATAGGTTTCGTAGAGTTTATTTTGTGTTTGTGAGTTCCAAGTTTGAATTTGATGCCCCTTGTCATAAATATATTTGTTGATAATAGGTTTGAAATAGGCCAGAAAAATCAGTGTCAGATAAAACTATGCTACACCAGCAAAAAAATATGAAAATGTATCATTTCAACGGTAATGAACAGCATATCCAAACAAATATAGCAACAAACCAAGTTACCTTCAGCATGCTAAGTATCTTTATGCTCAGTTCGTAATCAAAGTTGCCATATTTTGAATGCGTCATGTCGTATATGAAGATCAGTCCATTTCGCTGCGTCTCCAGACTAGAAACATAGAAAATAATGTGAAATACAACGGGGGGCTGTTGTACAACTTACCATAGGAATGAAAACACTTCGCAGCCAGTATACCCACTAAGATAAATACATACACGATTGTATTCAGAGGTCCAGGAATATTTTTCTACATAATCATTTATGTTACTGGAATCAGACAGCTGGCACAAGGCAGTACTAATAACCCTTCCATCAGGAGTCTGCCTGTGGATAAGGGAACAATGAGACCCGGGCACTGGTTAGGGTTAGTGCTTTGTATTACCTTCCGTGATATGACACCGATGGTTGGGAGTAGGTAGGACATGTGGCCCATAAAGAACTCCATTCCGCTATCCCAAATGTTCTCTTCTGGAATAGGACGCGGAAGAGGAGAACCCAAAGGGAAAC
>Ga0209363_1001812_pt1 | contig 10671 bp, 5 predicted proteins | sample WorMetexBAHAMAS3_FD_187385 | JGI IMG/M metagenome (GOLD analysis project Ga0209363, IMG submission 187385) | Marine gutless worms symbiont microbial communities from Max Planck institute for Marine Microbiology, Germany - Inanidrilus exumae... | ecosystem: Host-associated > Annelida > Digestive... | reverse complement strand
ACAACGTTGTGCAAATGCAACTAATATCTTATATACACAACACTTTTTACTAAAAATTCGTAACTCTAAAATTTCGTCTTTCTGTTATGCCCACAAAAGACCTAGCCCCTTTTTCTTATATATCCCACAAAAAAACCCACCGACGGACTAACTGACCGGCGAATGCTTAACTGATCTGTGGCAGAGCTGCAAAGCAGCTGGCGACAGTTTTCGTGACATTAGTCCGCATGGTAAGGTCAGCATCCTGCCGAATGTGTCGAACGCCTGGAATGCCAAACAGGCCAGAATGTCGAATCCCCAAAATGCCGGAATTCCGAATGTCCGCCGTGCCGAATGCCCGGAATGCCGAACGTATATTGCGACCAAACCACCATGCACTAACCAGCCAGGTTGTCGCCGATCCTGTTGGTGACAGTTCGCTGGTGCCTGTCTGGAGTGCACTATATACAATCTACAGTGCACTAATTGTGTCTGGAGTGCACTATTATCGATGATGTCACAATAGTGCACTGTAAGCCAACCTCTCGAGAATGCATTCTACGGGCAGCAGTGACGAACTCTGACTGACCAACCGAGTAGGTGACAACCTGGCTGGTTATTGCACTGCATTAATGAGCAGCAAATGCACTATAAAGAATGTATTTCCGAAGCTTCGAAAATAACTCGTGTAAATGAAAATAGCAAATGATTAACAGAAAAAGTGCTATTCAGAATGTCAAATGTCACTCCACTGTACATTGTGAAATAACGTACAAATAAGAGGCAATAAACGAATAGGCTAATCCTTCTGTATGTGAATATTCACAACACCATTAAAGACACAACCATGCAACAGTACATTCGACTCGAGTCATGTGTCAGACGATAGACGCCTATATGACGATGCCACAGAAGCGTCAGCAGTTGTCACAGTTACAGTGGAGTCATACGCTGATGTTATGCGCTTTGCTGGTGTTCAAGCGATGACATCAGTTAACGATGACAACTATCATTCATTAGCCCATTTTAGGAGCGAACTACGTCACTGCATTGACCCATTTTAAGTTTTATCAATTTCTCATCCACGTCAGACTCAAAAGCATAGCGTCTGTGGTGCGCGCGAAGAGAATGGTTGGTGAGGCCATCAAATTCAGCAGCTCGACGCAGATTGTTAACTACATTTGCCAACGTATTGACTCCGACGTGCACAGCAGCAAACCATATGGAACCTTTGGGGTTTTTGGGCGCCTTTAGATAGAAAGCGTTGTCAAGTTGATTTGCTGTACAGCTAGAATTATAGACATCGTACAAATGAATGGGACATTACTGCGGACACTCAGTAGGTTTATAGGCCCGTGTCACCTGATGTTGGCGTTAGAAAGTCTGTAAACCTCCAGGGTACTTTTTACTGACGTCCTAAACAACATGAACACTCATAATGATTAGGTCATGCAATTTGGCATGATATACATTCATGTTATCGATACATGACCTAAAATAATTTCAGAATCCTATTGCACACAATGACCATGCAGAAGAGGGGGTCTGGAGACGGAAGTCGGGTACAGGGGCAGATCCTTGGTACGACATCTGGAGGACTTTGTCTCCCGGAAACGAAAACATTATTGTTGAATTGCAATTTTTAACGCTGCTGTAATAAATTTATGACATTTGTAACGCATATTTAACCAAAAATCTTCTGTACACAATACACATGACATCTTTTTAAAAATTTGTACTGCACAATGTGAAATTTAATAGTACACAATGTATTCTCCAAAATTTTTTTCCTACATATATTTCAGATGTTATTGACAACATTGCAACAAACAGTTGTTCGGCTTACTTTTTGGCTCAATTACTGTATATATTACATCGCGATATTCCAAGTAGCGACGACCATGCGAAGATTTCTTGACATATCTGTGATGGTTGGTGTGTTGATGTTCCTCTCGACTACGTTGTGCAAAATGCAATTCTGTAAGATACACCATCGTGTTAAACAGCGTAGCAGGTGAACTGTCTCCCAGAAGTCTTCGATCCCACAGTATATCTTCCATGCTTTCACTGATGATGGTCGCTTGCTTCGACTGAATGCTTGCGCCTTCTCTCGCGGACTGTTTCATAACAGCAGCTAACATTTCCTGCACTGGCTTAAATATCACATCGCTCAAAAATTTAAGAAATTTTGATATGTTTTTGTCATATGTCTGTGATAATTTGCTATAACATTTCATCACAGTTATGGAAATATTCTTAGATAATATTGTTCTGATTACCGTTTGTCACAGCATGACTCAACTTTGTTGTTTGTGCTGAAATAATAGGTTAGTGACAGACATGCAAGAAAGTTGATCAAGAGACTTTGAAAATACAAAGCCTAGACAAATTTTTACTTCTTTTTGGCATACTAAAACTAGACCAATCATAGTTTAACATTTGACCAATGCTGGTGTGGTGAGTTAATTTACTCCACCAGCAGTCGGTGGATTATAGATAGGATGAGTGACGTCACACTAATCTGTGGTCACGATATGATCTCCACGTCGTGGGGCATGATGTCGTACTTTGTGAAGTTAACTGGTGGACATTTATCACGTTATTTAAACAAAATTGAATCGGTAGGTTTGAGCAAAGCTTAATGCTAGCCCCAGATCAGCGATTTGACCGTAAGTGCTGCAAATGTTTACATTTCCTTGCCCTACATCATGGCAGCCAGAACAGCTGGCATGGATAGGAATGAAGAAACTGTCACTGTCAGCATATGCATAATGTTTAGGGTCACGCCACGGCTGCCAGTGGGCTGCTATGGCTGGTGGAGTATTAGACAACATCAGTCAAGATGGGTCTGGCATGCACTGCAAGCTGTAGTGATTTTGTGATGTGTTGTGCTTGTGTAATTGGATGTTTTACTTACTGATAAAAACAGAGACGTACGACCAACCAGATTGGGATTGCTTTACACAGGTTCACGTTTTTTTTAAAAATTAAGCAGCCCTTCTGCACAATGCGGCACATGCTGCACTCACCACTCTGGCAGCAATTGCATGAGAGACAATGTCATATTAATACCCAGAAGCAATAATTTATGTCTATAAAAGCTTCTAGGTATGATGTTGATTAGGTTTGTTGTATCTGCGTGTCTGGTGCAACTGTTGTGGTTTTTATGTGGTAAAATCAATAAGTTATTGGTGCAAACCAACTTATGGAGAGTCAACTTGTAGACACGTGTTACCTGTAGGCCTATGCCTATAACTTGCACTAATGAATGACACTAACATGTATGTATGTATATACTTTATTTAAAAGCAGACATCCGCTGCCAATAACACGAGAAATACAAAGAGAATACAGCGAACTAGGATAAAACTAATGCTTGTGTAAGTAAGATAAAGATAATGCAGATATTTTGTGGTTATTTACATCCATATACATAAACTGGCCATGGGATCAGCGTTCGTTGCCTATATGCCACGGCCACTGGAGTGGTCTCTTTTATTGCTATATGCATTACATCATTGCTTGTGCACATATGTTGTGTGTTCAGAGTGCTGTCACTAAGCTTACCTGTATGTCGCTAAGCTCACCTGCTTTGCCGACACTTGAACGATGAATCGTCGAACTGCATTGACGCTGAGGGTTGTCATCGTGACATCTCTTATCTGGTTCTTGCTCGACGTGTTTCTCTTAATGTATTTCACTGACTGCACCAATAGTAGAGAAATACGAGCAGCTGACTGCGATACTGTGAAAACAGGAAAACCTGTGCTAGCAAAACTGACGCCAACCTCCACTTTACTACCTACTGCGGGACCTGTTGCCAACTTCTTCAACCGAATAATTCCTGATGGTATGACATTTTGTGCACACATTGTCATTATCACATTGTGACGATCTTTTTCAATAGGTGTCCAGACATTGACACTGTCATATGGCGACTGACAGTTCCATTAATCTTTCCATTTGGAACTTTTCCCTCAGTCCTGCCTTATCTGCAACAGAAAAATAGGCCATGTCAACAAAAGTGTAAGGTAAAGTGCTTTGTGCAAGGAATGTGGAGGATCTTTCAATCTTGGTGTTACACAATGGTAGTTGTTGTAAAGCTCAGCTGTCTCCGTTTAGATCTCTGCCTGCTGTGCCATAGCATTTTCACATATGAACGATGTTCACTCTTACCTAGTTCGTCCTTACCCTGTTTTTATCCATGTCTGCATTTTATTGGCACTATGATGCTGTTACCCTTTTGTATGTCTTATGACCTTATTGGCAATTTTAAAAAATTAGGCAAACTCACAAGTTACTTAACAGAGCTGTGATTTTCATAAGTTATAGCATTCGTAAATAGTTGTTACTTTATTTATAAGTTTTACAAAAGCACTAAGCAGTGGCACCGATTTGCTGTGAATATTGGGCTTACACAAAACTGAATCTGGACCAGCATTCAAACTTCAAAAGTTGTCTTCATAAATTGTGTTTGTGGCTAACTTTGTTGCATCCCAACCAAAATTGTTGCCAGGGACTGGGCTCTGGGGCATCCTGTCCTGTGGATGGATGCCCCTAGTGCTAATGAGGTCACAACACAACCTTATGACTTCTTGCCAATCAGTTTTCTGGTTACTTGATCGTCTAACTCTGTAACAATGTTGTGTTTAATTGACATTTGTTTGCAGTTCTGAAGCCACAACCATCCTACCCAGGCGACAATGGACGAGCCGTAGCTGTCCCAAGGGAGAAAGAGGCAGAGTCAAAAGAACTGTTTAAAATTAACCAGTTCAACTTGATAGCCAGTGATATGATGTCACTAAACAGAACCCTGCCGGATTACCGCATGGATGCGTATGTATTGCACTTGGCAACTAGTTGTAAATCTACTAAGCAATAGAGTAACAGTTAATTTCTGCACCATATTGTTTGTGTGTTTACTTAACTTCCTTCCTCACTTTTTTCCTGTCTTACATTTTACTTTACTTATGCTTTCTTTCTTACTCAGTGTCTATTCAGTCCTATTTGTGATTAAATATTAGCACTGTAACTGAAATTGTTGTTGACTGTCGGCTTTTCGTCTCATTCTGGACACGTGTCATTGTAGTTGTAGGAAGAAAAAGTACGAGCTTGAGAAGTTGCCCAACACAACTATAGTGATAGTGTTTCACAATGAGGCGTGGTCAACCCTGCTGCGAACAGTCTGGAGCATCATCAACCGATCTCCATGGCGACTAGTACATGAGATCATTCTGGTAGATGATGCGAGTGAGAAAGGTGAGGTGACTTGTCATTCTGTGAGTTCGTTATACATGTGTAACTCAAAAGCACTTACATGCAGGAACTTATTCAGCCTTTGTGGAGATTTGAACTCCACTGAGAAGTTTCTTGTGTTTTTTTCATTCTGTTATTGCATATATTATCCAACGTTACGATAGTGGTATATAGTTCTGTGTCGTGCTCCACACAAAACATCCAATACACCATGACCACCTTGTTTTTACAACTGTTTACCATGAAAACTTGGGTTCGCCCATTCCCGTAAGTTTTCTTCCACCGTTTGTATTATTTTTTGTATCATTGTGTGAATATTTATTTAAGGTATAGTGCTTGGTCATTTGTTCAGCACTGCTGTGGTTATTAGTAGTGATGTGAAACGACAATCGGTTTACCGATAATCGCTTTAAAAACCGATAATCAGTTTCAGAAATCCAAAACCGATTATTGCATTTTTTATTCAACTGTACATATTTGCTCACGAATGTTTATTTTGCGATGAATAAAATAAATCTGTAAAAAATAGTACAGTCGACGGTAACGATGGTAAGATACCCGCTAACACGTTTTAGTGTCGGCTATAGGTCTTTCGACGTAATTACGAAAAATATGTAATGTAGGTCATCAAGTGACGCCAACATGGGACTTTGCATAGGCCTGGCCTGTGCGTCGTTCATCTGTAGTTTCAAATAATAATGACATTTCAATTATCGGTAAAAAACCGGTTTCAGCAAATCAATAATCGGTTGTGCAAAACAATTCGGTTTTCACATCACTAGTTATTAGTAAATACTGGGCTAGTGCTGTGTTCGGTTAGCCATGCCATTCACTTAATGTCAACAGAGCTGTGGTGGTCATCATTGTGCGTTTGTCTGTTAGCATGCTTAAATGACAACCTCTGATCACACTACTTTATCTTTGTAGAATGTTAGTGCCTTATGTGGTTTTGGGGGCCTAATTTACAAAAAATCTTAGAACGAACTTTGGAAAAACTTAGGATAAATTGTGACTTGCGAAAATCTTAAGAAAAACGTAGGATGAACTTATGCAAAACTTAAGATTAACTTAATAAGAAAAATGGAGTTTCTCAAAAGCGACTTAACATTTCTTTACAGAATTGACTACATATATACTGGAAGAACTTAGTAAGTCTTAAGATTGCTTTAGTAAGTTACATGTAAAAGGCTGTGAAAATCTTAACTTTATAACTTAGAATAAACTTAAGATAAACTTAGGAAAAACGTGTGCTAAACGTAGGATATTTCCTAAGATTTTTTGTTTGTAAATCGGGCCCCTGGAGTCTAAAGGTCAAGGTCGAGATCCCAATATTTCAAAGTGTAAAAATGCAAAGTGGCAGCTCTTGACCTGTCAGACTGTGAGCTGATAGATGAGTCTCCCTTTCAGACTCAGTGGCTGCCAGGTGCTGACACCTATGTGCCGGTGGAGGGTTCAGTCCAGAAGCTTTCTCTACAACTGTGTAAAAGGATTGAACTTACATGATTTAAGTGAATACGCTTGATCGTTTTTTTGTATCAAAATTGCTGCAACATTGGTGCTCAACAATATCTGCAGCATTGCCAGAACTTACATGTTTGGATTCAGCGTGGGTCTGCTTCTCGACATCTTTATACCTGAGTGCTAATGCTGTCGTTAACCACTTGTAGATTTCCTGGGCAAAGAGCTGGATGACTATGTTGCAACACTGCCAATTTCCGTCTATGTTGTTCGCATGGGTCAACGTAGCGGCCTCATCCGTGCACGTCTCAGAGGTTATCTTGTGTTGTTTTTCGGTCCTATTCCGTTGCTTTTCCATATCACTGCCTTTGTTGTAATGACCATTTCCCAGTGAACCTTGTTTTACTGAGCTTCCTATTTTTCCTGCACTTGTTCCAGAAGTGAACTGTTTCTATTATGGTCATTAAGTTTTGGTTGTTGTGACTAGTCAGCCTGTGTAAATTTATTAAGAAATGTTGCCGAATAAATGTACTCGTATTGTTTGTATGTCGGGAATGGATAGCTGTTAATGTAATGCAATCTTGTTCAGTCAGTTTTGAAACAGATTTCTGCAAAGTGAACATTTTGGGTATTAAAGTGGCGACATGGTCTGGCTCATGCCACCACTTTTTAGCATTATAAATTATATATATTTACGAATTATATTTTTGGAATGGGTGCTGCTGGACACTTCATATTTGTTCATATGAGTACCAAAATTTAAAATGCTGTCATATGACCCCTGGCTATGTCCACCTTTTCGGTAATTTAGTGCCTGCAACACCCTTTGAAGTTGCAGCTGTAAGGAGAAAACAGACCCAGAACTGGAAATAAAACAACAACAAGCCGTTTAACGGCCCTTCATCCAAGACGGGGATTGTCCAGTACAAGAAAAAAACATACACCGACTCACTGCCTTTTTGGCTATTAGCCATATGTCTGTAATTAATTTCCTGTGTTACGTAGCAATCTCCTATTCTCCTTGTTTAGTTTTTGAGTTTGACAGTTTTCCCACAATCTCTTACGCTTCCTTTGGTCTACCTCTAGATGCTTACCTCCTCTACCGGAATGAAAACGAAATATAAAGCAACTTCTGTTTGTACATTTGATAATGGTGACAGCTGCAACATATGGTGTGTAACACGTCGAATGCAACGACAATTGTAAAAGATGACGTACTTGACAGGATATTGACAATTGTATGTTAACACTTGCAATTGGATGGTCACAATCTGCGTTGCTGGCACCATTGGCTCTTGCCAAATAAACTGCCACTTCCTGCGATTGTAAAGCATTGCTGGTCACGGCATCACTGCGTAATTTGCGCTATATAAGAATCCGACCTTTACCTTTAGATGGCTTGATGATAGATAATAGATAATATGTTCATTTACACTTGGTCACCTGCTGCTGTAGGTGCGAAGCTGTCAAAAGGCCAGGTAATTACATTCCTTGATGCTCACTGTGAGTGTACACAGGGATGGCTTGAACCACTGCTTCATGAAATCTACCTGGACAGGTATGTTTCGATTTTAAACTAATCAGTTTATTTAGTTTCGGTTTTAATTTGTTACTGCTCATATGGATTATGATCCCCATGGAGACTGCAATACCTGTGGTTTTACGTTTACTGATTGCTGATAAGAGGTAGCTAAACCAGGTTTAGCTTGTTATTGCTAGGTTTAGTTATTTGTGTTTTTTGTTGCATTGTCATACAAGCAGTTGGCTGGGAAGACTTCTAAGGAGATATCGAGTGGGTGGTGGAGATTTTTTTTGACAAATACTTGAGTCCTGACTTGTGTAAGCAGGACTTTAACAAGTAAGAAGTAAGATATCATTGACGATGGAGGTGAGTTGCAATCTGTTGATGTTAATGTTGATTCAGGTCGATTGTCATCTGTCCAATCATTGACGTCATCAGTGATGACACATTTGAGTATATCACTGGCTCCGACATGACGTGGGGCGGCTTCAACTGGAAAATGAATTTCCGCTGGTACAGTGTTCCACAGAGGGAGTTAGATCGGCGGCATGGTGACCGGTCCCTGCCACTACGGTATAGCATCGTCACCTCACCCTTGACTGTAGCTTTATTGCGTGAAGTTTACAGCATTGATTTCTGTGTCGTTCAGCTCAGTAGCTAAATTCAACCAGCAAATTTTATTTCACTGTATATATAACTGTAACAAACATGGCATGATACTGTCGTTACTGTTTTTTGTGGTCTGTGATTGCTGATGCCTTGTGACTGAGTAAGATCTCTTAAGCCATCGTTAGCTAAATTAGCAACTAAGAAGCAGGTCGATGAACCTCACATACATGATTGTAGCACATTCTGCAGCCTGGTCTGTGCTGCTAAAACACAGGGTTGTGTTTGTGTATAATTGTTACTGGTAAGCACGGACCTCAAAGTAGCAGTAACAGTAAGTTTGTTGAAATATATTAGTCTAAATGTCTACACATGAGTGTTACATGTACAGTATATACAGTCAGAAGACAGACCACAAAACAAGAACACAGTATGAATAAAAAATGTTGCAGTTACAGTAATGCAAAATGTAAACTCTGCAAATTCTCATATAAATTAATGATTTGGGGAGTCGAAATGTGCATACGCTGCTGGTTGTATAGCCGCCGGTGTGGTGTGGGGGGTTTAGTCTCGTCTGTCTGTCCGTGCCTCACAAGGAAAATGGCTTGAGCTAGCAGCATCAAAGACGGTAGATATATAGTACATGGTAGGACCTCGGCATGCACTGACTCTGAGGTCAAAGGTCAAATCCTAACCCTAACCATCGGGAACTTACGTTCGCTTACCATCCGGAACTTTTGTTCGCCCGACATCGGTCTGCATGTCGATATGACTGCACATTTCTATATGTGTTATATAGTTTAGTAAGGCATAAGAATGGTTGGCTATTTTGATAATGGGCCAGTGCTTAGTTGATAGAAGATTGGTAGTTCATATTGTAGTTCTGAAAGAAACTTGTCAAAAGTAGGTAAGAGTAATAAGAAATGTGGTAACGTTTGAGCAGTTCAGTGACTTGTTGTGATATGTATGATCTTATAGGTCACCAACAATGGCTGGCGGCCTGTTTTCAATCGACAAGTCATACTTCTATGAGATGGGATCATATGATGAGGGCATGAACATCTGGGGTGGTGAGAACTTGGAGATGTCGTTCCGTGTAAGTTGGTCGATGTTTTGGTGTAAAACACGATGCGGAATTTGTTCTAATATATACCAGTCTTGCTGTGTGTTTCACTGATCTGTGATCACAGTTTGTCTGTTTGACCAGTGAAAGTATTTGTGATGTTATACAGAATTGCACTGTGTTGATTGACATTCACCCACATTATTATTATTATTATTATGTGGTATACATAGGTTGAAACGACGTCACAGTAATCTGTGGTCACAATACGATCTCCATGTTCTAGGGCATGATGTCGTACTGTGCAAAGTTAACTATTGAAGATTTGTCACATTATTTAACTAAATTGAATCGCTAGGTTTAAGACAAAGCTCAGTGCTAGCACCAGATCGGCAGTCGGACTGTAAGTGCTGCAAAGTGTTCTCATTTCGTTGTCCTACAACATGGCGGCCAGAACAGTTGACATAGATAGGAATATTAAAATTACGCCACTGTCACACTGTGTATTATTATTATTATTAACGTTGTACTGACTACAGTGATACTGTTATGAGAACACTGTATGAGCAGTTTATATAGTCTAAGCGCTGTTGCAAGAGATTGGTAGAATGAGCTGTGTCTGCTCATTGGTCAACAAAGCTCAACTGATGTAGGAATTTCTTTAGTTCTTGTTGGAAGGTGATTTATGAGTAAACGTGCACCTTGTGAAAACCATTAAGATAGCTCATTAGAAGCAGTTTTTTTTTACTTCATCTCAGAATGGAGCCGCCATAACATTTAATAGTCC
>Ga0209363_1001811_pt1 | contig 10673 bp, 7 predicted proteins | sample WorMetexBAHAMAS3_FD_187385 | JGI IMG/M metagenome (GOLD analysis project Ga0209363, IMG submission 187385) | Marine gutless worms symbiont microbial communities from Max Planck institute for Marine Microbiology, Germany - Inanidrilus exumae... | ecosystem: Host-associated > Annelida > Digestive... | reverse complement strand
GTCAGACGTGGTTAGGACCAAAGTTCAGAGGTCACGTGACAGAAAACGAGGACGAATTTCAAAAATCTGACCGGTTAAATTTTAGATATTGCCCCCTAATTTAAGAATCCGTCGTCATTTGTCAGCCCCCATTATAAATGGGGGAGGAGATAGAGTTTGAAAATGGTCCAAAATGGTCGAATTTCCGACTTTCATAGGCTCCTGACCTTGACCTTGACCTAGAATCCGGGCATGGTCATTACCATTTTTTCATCTCTCATCGAGTACTACCTGCATACCATATTTCATCGAAATCGAAGAAACCGTTTGTGGACGGACGGACGGACGGAAATTTGCCACCCATAGTATTAGGTCGACTTCCAAAGTTTGGAAGTCGACCTAACAAGAGAAATCTGCCAAGCAGTGTGCGCTTCGACAATTACAACCAGCAAAATCATTGCAAATGACAACTAGAAAAAGCCAGCACTCACAAGAGTGCAACGACCCACGCCGGCGCTGTTTTTGTGACTCGTGACCTTTACCTTTAAGCTTTTGACCCCAAAATAAATGGGTTTCCACGATTCATCGTGGAATACGTCAAGTTTGGTGATCCTGGCTACATCGGTTTTTGAGATATCGTGTGGAAAAAGAGACAAACAATACGTCGGTGAAAACTCTACCCTCGCGATTGCCGTCGGCGTGAGTAGACACATGAAGCATATACACTACTGGGCTGTTGTGTGACGGCCGAAAACGAAACGAGACTCGATCACTGCAACACACTCTCTCTGGCGTCAATAACTTAACTACACTCTAACATGCACAAACACACACAAACACAACAAAGCTATTATTTACATAATTTTGAAAAAATAAGTTGCTAAGCACTAATAATCGCAAGAACCACTGACACCTGCAAAACAATATTTATTCGACTCGAAGATAGGCTTCAGCTGAATACTGGATTCACTTTACGACACATTTTGGCGGTGTTCACACGTTTGCCTATAACTCCGCCGAAAGTGAACAGATTTGGATGAAATCTGGAGCACTCTGAGTACACTGTCGGGGACTGGCGCTGGCAGATTTTTGGCATGATCTGCGCAGTAGCGACATCTGGAGAGTCAGGCGAAATGTTTTGTTAGGTAAATAACGCACGATTTCACCGATTTCCCGTCGGCCAAATTTCACGAAATTTGAATATAACACGTCATCGGTGTCTTGATGAATACTTTCGGAACATAGTTTTGAAAATTTTAGAGTAAGGGGTCGTTTTTTTCCAAAAAAACGCAAAAATTTCTCAAAAAGTTTTAACGTCTTGCGACATCAGGCCACCATGATTACAGATCACCAGAAATTCACTACCAAAATAACCCTCTATGGGATGTCTAGTTCCATTGTTACTGCTGAAACCAATTCAAAGTCATTCCCTTGGAAAGTACGCTCTGTACAAGAAACCTCCTCCAAATTCTCTGCGACGTCCAACACCCGTTCACGAGTGATATGACATGCCATGTCATAACATTAAAGGTCCAAGTGGGCGTGGCCTGATGATGTTGGAGTATGGTCAAAATGACGACAAATCAAAACCGCGAAAGTCAAAACTGCAACATGCCTAAATGGCGACAAAGAGTAAATGATGTAACTGCGCACGCTTCGAGCCGAGTACTATATTCTGGACATTCAACACAATGCAGCCATCTAGTTACACAGAAATGCATAAAAATATCATATATTAGTGATATTAAACAGATGTTTAAAAACCTCTAGTCGCACAACACTCAAAACTCACTCCAATATTTTGTTAACTCATAAGAGGCTGTTCCTTTCAAAGGTCTGACTCAATTTTACTTGCAGCATGCCATCACCCAATTGGCAGTGTCAATGCTTCAAAGTATAAACAACTGAAATCTAAACGTTCGGTTGGTTGAGGCTTAACGGCGCTTTCAACGCAACTTCCAGTTCGACTTTCAGTGTTTTTTTGTTTTATGGACAATGTAATAATGCTATTGGACAGTTTTTTGTAGGCCTATCTGTAATTAGCGTAAACTGTGTCTATGCATGTATGTATGAGACTAAGGTTAAAAAATGTGCATATAACATTGTCAAACTTCCAATCTTCTTTTGTGCCATTCTATGCTACATACATCTCCCCATTCTAATGTACCTGTTTATATTTATATGCTCATTTTATTATAACAGGATAGCTTAAAACAGCCCATTCTCTTGAAACTGTCACAAGACACTGGAAATTCTCAAACGCATACGTATGACTCAGCATTAACACATTATCGTAAAAGCAAACTACAGAAGAGCACACAGTGGTAATGTACATGGAGGGAAAACATCAACAAATAATTAAAAATCACAAATATTTAATATGTCACTGGGCAACTAAATTGGTCAATGCAAGTAACAAACTTTTTAAAATGCAAGCGGACCATATACTAACAGCAGCTGGTACTAATACTATGAATTTGTTCAATTAATGTAATCTTTAAATATTAACTTTTAAATAATAGATAAATAAGCAGCATGGCATGTTACAATGGCAATAAGTTACCAAACAACACTTTCAATTATTCTAATGACTGACAAAAATCCATACATCCAACATAATCCTGGGCAAAATACTAATACAAAGAGCTCCATACATTCTCCTCATTTATAACAAAGTGTCACCCTAACGGGACGTAACCGCACTGGCCCACCATGCAGTGTCGGCCGCCCGACCGCCCACGTGCCTTGCGGCCCGCCCACCGGCAGCACTACAGATGACAGATGCCAGCGAGCAAAACAATACTGGCACATTAGGCGAGCCAGCAATAATTACCATACTATTTACACGTTTTGTATGCCAAACTCGGGAGTTCAACATCTTTGTTTAGCATTCACTGATCAACTCAAGCATTTGTATTCTTTTGCAGTAAGCTACTTAGCCCAGTACAAATGTAGTATTAGGATATTATGTATTTCAATATCTATTACTGTTCTTCCAGCTGAAATCCAGTGATAACAGTAATTGAAACTGTAAGTAAAATTATTAATTTCAGTAAGCACGTACAATGAAAACTGTGTCAATGCCAAAATTAATTAATAATTATACAATACATTTACGATCCCATTACATGTACCCGATGGGCTGTGTATTAAGAGCTTAGTAGTACCTCGGATTTTCATTTTTCATTCGTTGTTTATTGTTTGATGTTTACTGGTGACATACGAGATAGCCCAAATTGCATTGTAAAATTCTCTAATAATGCATTTAGTTAAAACTTTTGTGGGCAAAAAAATGGATAAGTTTGATTTGAAATAACTGTGACGAACACATCAGCAATTCAAAATGTCGCATTGTTGAGTTTTGACACTCGAACTGGAAAGGAGTAAAACTGATATGGACTGTCAAATGGAATGTTTGTGACCGCTGAGTTAAGAACTGGAATTGTAAGTAAAATTGTTCAGAACTGAAACTGAAATAAAATTGAAAGCAATCTGTCCAGAACTGAATAGCTTAAATATATCTCTTTTCTGAATTAAAATACCACTGCTGAACTCAACACCCTATCTTATCCAACACAATAAATCTACAATACACGTTAAAACCTTGCACCATATAAAAACGTGGTAAATGCAAATTAAAAATGGTATGCAAAGTTAGTATTTGGTCTGATCCTGAAATTCTCAAAAGCATCATAAAAATCTGCTGCAATAATGAGTAAGACAATACAAAAAGTGTGTCTCTGTCAGAGAATATCTACATAAATCATTAACAACACAATTTCACAACCTCAACCTTTAGATTGTCAGCCCATACTATCGGGCTAAGTAACTGTCAAATTCATACATAATAAGCTGCACATTTCAACATATGTATGGATAAATCACCTAAACAAATCAGCGCTGTGCTATTTCTTGGCGAGATAGATAGCTGCCAGGACAGAAGCTGTTGCGAGGCCGAACACCAGAGCAAAGCTTATCCAACTCATAGAATTTGGTATGTACCGCAGAGCAGCAACCTATACACATGTACAGTAGACACACAAGGTTAACAGTCAACAGGCAGATCCCGGCTATTGATTGTCTTTGATCGAGGTGCCTAGAGTGTGGACGAATGCCCTTCCCGACATCAACTAATGGAATCGTTTTCCGAACCTTTCAAAAACTCAGGCCCTACATCCACAGAAGATGGCCTTCAACCAGCGTCGACGTGGATGCCTTTGCAACCTCAATGGCCTGCTGTGACCTTGATCTTTGACCTCCAGAATCTAATCAGGTCATCAGTAGAGTTATTAAATATTCACCATAAGTTTCATCGAGATTGCTCAAGCCATTCATGAGTTATCGTGGTAACAAGATCTGTCCAGACAAATGAATTGACGAATGAACGCAGCAGATGGACAGCTGCAAATAATAATGTCTTTGCCAATACTGTTGGGTGATAAATGCACTGATAAAACCACACCACTAGAAGAGAAGCAGGCTTGGTCGGCTCCACGATTCTAATGACAAACTCCCAGCCAGCAGGACGTGCGTTCAATTCCCACTTAGAACCACATCAGCAAGGAAAGCCATCGAAACAGGCACTGCTCTAGCGGTCTAGATGAAGTCCCACCTCATCTCACATGACTGTCAAGTCCACGCCTCCAATAGCACATGGAAAGCTACAATGTTCCTTTTACACTAGCTCTCCAATGCCAATACTGCAATAACAACATATCACTTTGTGCAATCTGCTGTGAGCTCAAAAATATTATATAATTTAATGTTCTTTTTCAACAACAACAGCAGCAAACTTCTTTTTAATAGTTAATAGCAACCCATGCGAGCTGGCATGAAAATCATGGAAGAAATGCGCTGCCATTACTATCTGTGTGTTCACAACATTTACATATCATTTCTGTCAACCAAACCATCAACCACAGCATCATCCTGTTTAAATGAGGACTTCCGTGATTTTTATTTACCACATGACTTTCAACAAAGAAACTACAGTTCTATCAAAATCTAAACAAGTACGTCCATCTTCGGGAACGAACATATATCAACACATGCCGATCCTCTGCGTGGTCAGTGCGCTGGACAAATTGGCCAGCGCAGGGGCCATGCCGCATGGCCCGTGCGCCAGCTAACCAGTGTGCAAGCCAGTGAGCGTGGCCCCATGTTGGCCAATTCGTCCTTTTTGGGCTTCTGGAGAAGCAAAGTACCCAAAATATGAGATTCCCTGCCCAAAACGCTGATGAACCACTATGCAAAATTTGACGCCACTAGCTTCATCCTCGGCGGAGAAATCCATAACCGTACAAACAAACACAAACAAACAGTAACCGATATATCCACAGCTTGCCTATCAGCATGTGTGGATAATAAGCAAGTGCAATGAAACTTTGACGGAGCTCGTACCCAGCCTCCCTGGTCGGCAATCCACTGCGCTATCCTCTCGGACACAACAAACTTGACGACCCAGCCGATGATGTTGGTGAAGAAGCCATAAATTCCACGGCGCAAGTACGTTATTGCAAGCCGGTAGCCGAAGCAGAGCAGAGTGATGATTCGACCCCAGTGGATGCCACCTTCACGAAACAACCTACCAACACATGCGGTCCGTTATTCGTATCCATGTACATTTGTGTCAGTCGTACAGGTAACAGACAGGTAAAGGCCATGGGTGTACATGCGGATGCTGTCAAAGATGGATTCATAACATGAAAGCACTACTTCCAATATAACTATTCTTTTCCTACAAGTTATGTGTAATATAAATCACTTTTCCTCTGCCTCCCAACTTTCCACCTCCTCTACTCTACAGTGTACATCTATAAGCCGCCGAATCAGCCAACAGATGACTGACAGAAATTTCCGTTTAGCTACTATGGATTGCGCTAAGCTGTGGCTTAGCCATCGAAAAAATTGGCTAAGCCACCGATCAGCCACTGGCTTAGCTGCCGCCACTGTGGCCGCATGGACGTAAAAGTCATGATTCTGTTAATGACGTAAAACTGCAGTCAGGTAGAATGCATCAGACAGTAATGTTCAGAATCATCCACTTAGCTTGCCAGAAACAGTTGCTGTCCATTAACAGCTCTGTGGGATTTAACTCGCAGTTTGCTTGCGGCAAATCATGTGTCCTGTTGAGACACACTGGTATGGATGTGATCCACCATTTTGTGCCAGTCATTATTGCAATTACTCATGTAGGAGACAGCAGTAGTTCACTTTTGTATAGAGACAAAACAACTGGTGATCACATTTTTCACACGACGATGGCACTACCTTGGCATGTCAATCTGTCTCTTTGTCAGTGATGGCACCAGCGGGGGCCCCCACAAGAACAATTGCCCCCACCCCCTGGGTGGAGCTGTGGCCAGGGTTTTTCCTAAAGTATAGCTCGCTATGTGCCTCCCCCTAAAACTCTCTTTGGCCCCCCTACTTGCTAGAATCTGGCGCCGGTACTGCTCTTTGTCCTTGCAAGTTCTTAGCCTGATCTTTTGTAACTATGTCCCAGTTCTCAAAACTGATAATTTCTGTAAAACACATAATTTATTCACAATATTTTCACTCTAGCAGAAACGTGATTTTTGGTTACCTGTACAAAGACAGTTATCATCTTACAATAAAACGTTGGATTTTAGCCGAACGGCGAACATGGTGCTTATTACCGGTAGTTTGGCTTTTATGTGGTCCAAAAGGCTGCATACAAAATATGCTGTCTTGTAATTCTAATGTGGTTTGCAGAAGGTATTGCAAAGTTTGGGCGATTTTTGAGTCATCAATAAAACAGTGGATTACTCTATAGTCTGCCTGTGTTGCAGCTTCTTTGAGGATGGGGTAATCGTGTTGGCAAATTTCGTTTGTCTAAGTGGTCACCTTTATCCACTGTGTTCAGTAAATTGACTGACATTATTCCTCACTGTGAAAAAATCAACTACCTGAGGTTTGGAAACCATTAAAGTAGTTTATCAATGTTATATTAACATTTTACCAATATAAACTTTAATGTGGGTTCCTGGCCTATGACACAATCCGAAACAAGCTGAGGTTAAGCCACGCTGACAACAAATTGGCAGCTTCGCTAAAAATAAGCAGAAATTTCCTGGCAGAAGTTCCAGCTAAGCCACAGCTTACAGATCTATTCTAATGCCCTCAGCTGCTTCAGTAATGTTTACATGTAAGTAGTAGTCATCATACTTAATCATCATGCATAATCATTAATCACCCCAAACATTTCAGTTTTTTGTATGTCTACTTTCAGCATTGCCTCAGACAAGAAAGGGATAAATGCCTCATTTGAGCACATGCCTTTTCTCCTTCTTTTATTCCGGGCTGATGGGTCCCAAAACTATAAAGACTGCTGGATGGATTTCGGTAGTAATTATTTTAACCGACAGCTCTAAAGTGCTTTGGTATTTTCTCTAGAGAACAAAACTGGACTGTTTTGAAATGCAGCCTAATCTGAGACAGTCTTGTAGCCAAGACCAACAGTGCCAAGACCAAAAACAAAACCAAGACCAGCTCTCTTGAGAACAACACCATGACCAAGACCGGCAAATGAAAGATAAAACAAATACACATTGCTCACAATAACAGTATCTATGCCGCTTGTTCACTCTTGGTCCTGAAATGCAATTAGTGACGTTTATAAAAATGCAATCTTTGTTATTAACTTGTGCAAAAAGGATTATAATTTTACGATGCATACATGCAAACAAATTATTGATTGGTCTCAAAAGCAGCCAAGATCGATCCTTCAAGACCAAGACCGTAAAATTTCGTTCTCGAGTGGTCTCGACCAAGATCACAGTCTCGAGGACTACATCTCTGACATGAGATCGGATCTAGTCTAAACATGTTTTGTGGGATCACTTCTCTCACCCACCACATAAGAGATTTGACAACACGCACACGCACCACCGTGATATCAACACAACGTCACCAGTACCAATGACAACAACAACGTCTATGTCAGGAATTCAGACGTGCATTTGTTTAACGACCAAGACACCTTTTCTGATAATTAACAGCACGCAACAACACAAGAACATGAGACGTAGCCAACGTTTACGACTGTGTGTGTACAAAGCGCAGCAGCACAGGTCGTTTATCTGGCCGCCTGTTAGTTCTGCTGCTGCTGTGGTCTGCTGACACTTACTACTCAGTGCTGTGAACTAAGTAAGTAAGTAAGACAATTTATATGGCGCTAATCTAACGACCTAAACAGTCATGAAAGCGCCTAAACCCAGAACTGCTACTGGCTTGTGAAGCAGCGGACGTTGTTACTTACTGCCTGGCGACACCGGCGAATGCCTCGTAAGCGCTGTCGGACGAGGCGTCATCGGTGAGGTTGAGTGAGTGGACGAGATCACGGAACTGAGATGAGTATCGAGTGTGTATTTCATCGCCTATCTCGGCCAACTGTCGACCGACCCGCGTCGCAGGACTACAACAGTTCAAACACAAGCATACATACAATCACCTTCAACTCTCAACCGCCATCTTCCACATTTAGCTACCTTGATAAACTATCAATGTTCTCCAAAGTAATACCACCTTTCTCATTTTTATTATGCCTTCAAAAGTGTCAGCGAATGTTTTGGGCAGTCCCGTTGGCACGTTCATTCGTCCATCCGTCTGTTCATTTGCCCAGACAGATGTTGTTACCATAAATGATATCTCATAAAGGGTTTGAACAATATCAATAAAACTTATAGGAATAATCAGTAGCCCCATTCTGACCTAATTAGATTCTGGAGGTCACAGGTTAAAGGTCAAGGTCACAGCAGGCCATCGAAGTGGCAAAGGCACCCACGTCGACGCTGGGGCGTCAAAGTCCATCTTACAGTTGTTCTAGCTGTGTGATGTGTCAATGTCATCTTTACATATTATTTTATTTTTATAATCATTGGAAATTCTTCAACTCTGTAAAACCTAAAAAATAAAATTATCTCAACATCTGCATTACAGCTTCCGTTAATTTTACTCGCACTATCACTGCTGTTCTCCGTGAAGTCAATTTCTTATAGGGATTACAATTTGGGCTATTTGACGTTTTAGGTAATTTTGGGCCACACTTTACATTGGATTGCATTTCGTGACCACAAAGTCCAATGTTTTTTTTATGATTTTTGTCTGACTTTGTGGCAAATAAACGTCCATATTTTGGCCAAATCAAACTTATATGTCATTATCGTTATGTACAATTTCTCACCACAGCATTTTATTGCATGTATATGTGTATGAACTTTGTACACAGTTTCGTTTGACTTAGATATTGTGCCATTGTTTAGAAATCAGTCGTAAGTTACCAGCTCCCGTTGTAAATGGCGGATGAGATAGCCATAGCCTTTGAAAATGGCAGGATTTCCAACTTTGAAGGGCTAGTGACCTTGACCTTGGATCGGGTCATACTGCATACCGTCGTGCATCACACATCGACCTATACCTTGATGCCAAATTTCACTGAAATCAAAGAAACTTTCTGTGGACGAACGGACGGACATTTGATACCGGCTTTATTAGGTCGACTCTGTCGAAGAATGGACCTAAATATTAGATGAGATCTTTCCAGATTTGCATCATTGCATGATCAACTTCTGAACTAATTTTGACTATCATAGGCTATGGCTATTCATTCTGAAGTTGTGATGGGCCAATATTGGACCGTTACTGGCACCAGAAGTGGCAGTCACAGTGACGAGTGAGTGGGAGTGACCTGTCTGTATGCTACGAAAATTGACCACATTTTAACGAACTCATCGACGGCACAGGACAGCGCAATGTCCTACCGCTATGTTAGTTGAAAGCTTGTCAACTGCTGCAAAACGGCAACGGCTTGATTTGTTTACATAGTGTGTTAGACAAAGCCGGCTCTCAGTCGGTTTTCAAACGCACTTAAAATCCTCGCATTTTCATTCATTCATTTCATTCAAAAACCTCAATTGGAAAGGTAGCGATAGTTGAGTCCGCTTAAAGGTCAATCAAGGTCATTGAAAATAGCGCGACTAGATAGGCCATGCGTGACTTCGTATACCGGTACTTCATTCACTTACACTGTGTTGTGTTGCGTGGTGGCACTGTGGTAGAACGCTTTCACGTAACATAGGTCAACTCAGCCTTGCATCCCTCCGGGATCGCTAAATCGAGTACCTGCTTTGGCTGAGGATAAAGGCGGAATTATCACCTCTGCCGGGTGGCAGGTAAGTTGTTGCTAACTGCTATACACTGTTTTACTTTACTTTACTTCCTTCACATCGAAAAAGTTACTCTACGTTGAGCCCGGTTAGTACTGAGATGGGTGACCGTTTCGTTTGGTGAGTATACTATCTCAGTATGTAATCATATCAACGCAGGCCAACTCAGCCTCCTACCCTTAGCGGGATGAGAAACGAGTACCGGCCGAAAATACTTCGTAGTTCGTGCTATATTTCTGAAGTATGAGAGTTTAAAAAGTTTTAAACAGCTAAAGCAGTGGTTAAAGTAAGGGGGAACGCGGGGGAACGCCGTTCCTGGGCCCCCAAAAATTGCCAGCTAGCGTTCCTGGGCCCCACACAAGCAAACTTTCAGGGGGAACGCAGGGAGGAACGCAGTTCCTGGGCCCCGAAAAAATGTGTCATGCACTGATATTATTGACCACATTGCCTCACAGATGCGACAGACACTTATCAACAAAATTTGTGCAAACCAATTCCATATTTCAGTAT
>Ga0209363_1001809_pt1 | contig 10677 bp, 7 predicted proteins | sample WorMetexBAHAMAS3_FD_187385 | JGI IMG/M metagenome (GOLD analysis project Ga0209363, IMG submission 187385) | Marine gutless worms symbiont microbial communities from Max Planck institute for Marine Microbiology, Germany - Inanidrilus exumae... | ecosystem: Host-associated > Annelida > Digestive... | reverse complement strand
ATTTAATACATTTTGCATACTTTTTTTGTTGAATTTTCGTTAAAATTATTCTGCCACGTGTGGATGGGTTTCGGTTTTGACCACCATTTGTCTGTCATGTCTGTTTGTTAGCAAGCTAACTCTGTCGGTTGATTTTCATGAAATTTGGATAATAGCAGATTATGGACCAGAGAAGAGTTGATTAAATTTTGGAAGTGATTCAGAATATATTCTGGATATTGTTGATATCATAAGTTTACTTGTTAGCCAACAGTACATAAAGATTCTGCTGCATTAACAACATTGTGCCAATTTCACTGTAGTGTTCACTAAAACACGCATACTATTTACGTACATACACAAGTCGAAAAATGAAGCTTCGACAGATAGTTATTGTTGTTTGCAGTGGGCACCAACGATGGAATGTGCAGACCAGCTTTACACCGATGCTGATATTATTCAAACTCAGCCTGCAGAGTACGGCAAGACGGAGTTGTCACTTATGCATTTCACGGTCTGTATTGTGCTTGCCTGTGCTACAGTAATATTTGCATTTTAATCATGTATAACACCAAACTCAGAATGTCTGTACAGTGTGTTAACAGAGATCTACCAATTCATGATCTGTTGCACATCAGTATTTTGTTTAGTGCAGTGTGAAACTGATATAAACAGAGTTCAGAAGTGAAATATGGTGTGTACTATGTAAGCCGCTAATTTATTGAAGGATGTTGTTTTTGGTCACTCTGCCCGACATTCTTATTTGCTACATTTATTACTGTAGAGTAATGCGTTTGTTTCACTGCAGGTGACGAATCCTGAATGGCGACCTCAACAGAATGAATCAACATTCATTAATGTTCTGAAAACACAAGGTTCACGCTTTGTTTAACGCAAACATGCACACCACATTAATGGTAATTTTCTAGCCAGTTGCAACCTTGAGTTGACCTGCCCATGTAGCTCAGTGGTCAATGCATTCAGGTGCCATGTGCAGTGGAGTGTGATGCACCAAATAATTCTGATGCACATGATAAACAGGGAGATAATCCCGGGCAGGAAAAAGAGGGATCGACTGTGTCCTCTATAATCTGTGACCGTTGCTGACACTCTGATTAGCAGCATCAAAGCTGTCAGCCGTGCCAGCGTGAGCTGAAGCAAATATACTTGGCTGGCCACTGGCTGGTGCAACACGTAGTCAGGGTTAAGCCAGACAGTAGGCCACATCTAGACGGGGTGCGCTAGAAACACCCGGCAAGCTGTTCACCTCCCACTAACTCCGCCTTTCCCACCGTCATGCACACACCTACCAATTCCCCTCTCCCTGGGCTAGTGCACTGGACTGTTACATGGTCTTATGTATGTATGTTATTTATTCATTATTCAGTAAATTATGTAAAACGAATGCTAGTTGCATTAAAGTCGCAGCTGGACGTTTTTCATTGTTTGCTTTACTTTACAGCACAACTGCTACCATGACAAAGTAACCTGAATCATGCATCATTGTTTTATGAACTATCCTTACTGGCTGTTTGTTCTTGTGATACAGATGCTAAAATGAGTGAACTATTCAGCGTATGTTGTAGATGGTATGGAAACAGTGCTGAAGAGAACTGTAGTGTCTTTTCCCTAATCCAGCTGCACTAGTTGCTTTCAGCAAGGGCATGTGGGCAGTAAAAGTTTCCTCCGGTTCTTAACTGGAGGTGTCAGCTATTTGTTGACGTATATAATGACCATAGAAGGGTTGTCTGTCTGTCGGTCAGTTCAGTATATCTGTTACTTGTGCTTCAGCTCAGCGTGATATGGCCAACATCAGTATGCTACCGGCTGACAATCCACTGCTGACCTCCTCGCACTCCATGTCGTTAATGGGACCTGGTGTAAGTACTGAAAATCACTCGTTTGATGCCAAGTAATAAATGGCGATAGTTGGTTAAAACTGTTTTGCATTAAATCTACCGTAATCAAATGAATTGGGTTAACACTGCCATGATCATATCACAATATCTTATCACGGTTATTATTGGCTATTCGTGTGTGCCGAGAAGCAAAATCACATAAGTTACTACTCCATTAGCTTAATTTTCACATGGTAAAAACTCAGGCATAAAGAATTAACAGATCCAGAGGAATGTAAAAAATAGAAGCAAGTCTGCATTTGACAATACCATTTCATGGCATATGATTGTTAACATATGTGCGTGACAGGATGGCTAAATATAATATGTTGGATATACGATGTTTATTTCATCATCTGGCCATGTACATTATGTTTACATGTAAATCCGCTTCTTTTTTCACAGACTATACAGCTTGTTTCTGGTGTTTTGTTGCAGTACAACAGCTACATGATGAGCACAATTCAGCAGAGTATGCAAAATCCGTCCGTGTACAATTCAGTGCGTACAGGTCATAGTGATGACTCTAGTTCACCAAGCCGCCTTGTCGGCGGTGTGCGCAGCGTGGAATGTCCGCAGCCTGCCTATACCAGTCTAAGGCCTGCGTCGCTGCTGTGTCCCAGCAGACCGGTGCCTTCACTTGACCTCCGACATGGAGGAGGCACATACGACGAAGGCACATTGGAGTTTCTGTCAGCCGAGATGAATTTCAGTGCACTTTATATGCATGACATGCACAACTGGCGACTCAGCCATGCTAGACGCATGGACGACGAAGACGAACGTGCAAGACAGTTGTGGCAAACAGACTCTCCGACGGCACTCGACGTCACGTCAGTGACGCATCATATGCCAAATATACAGGAAGGCAATGAGGATGAAGAGACCGGTGCAGCAGCTGGAAGAGAAACGGATTATCTCCTGTCTGCAAGCTCCAATCAAACTCCGCTAGTCTAGCATGTGTACAGTCTGTTATTGATGTCCTGCAAGTTGTGTGTAAAAGCTGATAGAAAGTTACACAAGTGCTAATAAATTAAGCGTGCAGTTTTGATTAAGTTTGGTCGTGTTCCAATACTCTCGAAATAGCATTTGAATAACTCTCTAAAATTTTTCTCCACTGTTGCCTTGTACAGTCGGTGCAACCCTTCATACACTGTCATGATATAAGTCTGATCATAAAATTTAAAGGACACGGATATGGGCATTAGCAGTGTAATATTGTGACATCATGCAATCTGACACAAATTATACTTTTTCAATTAATAAATCTACCTAATTTCAATTTACTTATTTAGTCTAAATCTACTGTTATTGTTATATCTTTTTCAGTTATCTTACCCCAAGAATTAATACTTATTAAATTTTAATATTTATAATATAGTTCTACCTTAAAGGTGCAATATGACCTAAATTGTGTTGAAAGCGCTGTTAAACTCCAACCAACCAACCTAGTGACATCATACACAATAGCGTGAAAATAAAAGCCAAAAAAGTTTAGATGCCAAGTCGCTAAAACTACCAGCAGCCAATTTAGTTTTGCAGTATTTACAGCTGATTGAGACTGGACACATCACCATCATCATACTGAGTTGTTTATCACCAGCGTATTGCTTGTCGCTGTCATGGCCGTCGATGTATTTAACATTTCAGCTTCTTGTTTTATCAATGCAATGTGCCACGTTTGTTTTATGAAATGTCTGCACTGCAGACACGACAACTGCAGGTTCAGTTTGCCTAAAAGAAATCATGTAAGTGTGTTCGTGCATGTAAGTGTGTGTGTTCAACTTTCTATTATGTGGAGTAAAGTACAGAGTTGACTATGGTTGCAAATTTATAATACTCGTATGCCAAGTACGACAGTCAAATGTAGTAGTGCTGCATGATATCCAAGTCGAATTGATTTGCTGAATCATATTAGGGAAATCGATTAGTTTTCTATTTTTAAAATCTCAGTTTATAGTTGTGGTAGCAGCATTGATGGATTCGGCACAGTCAGAATATGCTAACAGTGCATTACATGTGTGAATCCTAGCAAAATGATCGCTACAAGTCCGGAAAGCCGATTGGAACAGACGGTGATATTTACATGTATTGGAAAGAGCGACAACGTAGACTAACATTGCTGGGCAGTCTGCCAGAGACGTTCCTTTGTGCTCCTGCAACATCCATCCTATCTGAAGGAATTTTTACCATGTGATACGTATGCAACATATATTCATAGTGTAGTATATGCTATGGCCAAATGTCAGTTTATTTGTCCATTACATGCTAGTATTGTATCAAAAGGGATGAGCAGATCGAGCTTATTTTAAGCACATCTACCCCTGGACCCGCTGGGAGCTCAGGCCGAGACCCACATTATAGCTCTGTGCTCGCCATGGTTTACAGTTCCGCCACTGCCGAGATCCTACTTTTACCACTGGTCACAAATTTATTACGCTGAGCACTCACTTCTGTTTACAGCCCGTTCACTCTGAGTCTATGACATAGTGCTGCACACTTTGTGAGTAACAGCCGAGTCTTGTTTTCTAAAGCTGGACCGATTATTTCACTGGAAGCAGTTGTCTGAAACCAACAGCTTTGGACAAACATAAAAAACTGGAATACGTTTGTTTAACATGTTGATGAATGTACTGGATAAACTGTTTAGTGAACCTGTTATTAAAGGAAAACGATAGCATAGTTTGGGTGTTATAGTAGAATAAAACTTGTTCTGTACTCAGTAAGGTGCTATTACTATATTTTCGTCTGTGTCGTTATCGTGTAAAAGAGAATTCAGAATAAGAGTTGAACTGAAAAATCGATTCACAGGCTTGAATTGAATCAAATTAAATTTTTTTTCTCAACAAATCGTGCAGCATTAAAATGAATTATGATATTCTTGTAACTAATGAATATGTTTGCAGCTTTTAAAAGCTTTCAACTGCTTATAGATAATGGACGTACCATATCTGAACACAGCTCTCAAAGGCATTGTTTAGCTTTGTGACCAATATGTGTGAAAAACTGCTGTTTATTGAAGTGAATGCCAGTTTGTGTGTTATTTCAGTGTTTCGCAGTCACCATAATTATGAAACCCCATGATTCACAACCACAGAAGTGTGCGTTAGCATCACAAAATAGCTGTAAAAACCAATGATACTGCAGCACAGTTTTGCTACATCATTGTCCTAATACACAGTGAACCAGAGTCTGTCACTCATCCCGTATCCGCATCATAGTTGTAAAACATTATTTATGTTTTCGTTTTTCAATAAAAAACACGTTTTTGTTTTTTTATTTTTTTAAATTTCACAACATTTTAAAATTAACTGTTGTCATGTTAATTACAAAAAAGGTAATCATATTGTTCATAAGTTCACAATTCACATAGACAAACAGAGCAGAGGCTGTAGAGACCTCTGATAAGTCTCTGTAGCTCCTTAACTTTTAAACTGCAAATAACATGGCAAGTTTTTATTCTCTGTCGTTTTCATGTTTTTACTGAAGTATGAAAACATGTTTTTTGTTCCAAAATCTATGTTTTTACAACTATGACCTGCATAATCGAACTCCGTTACCAAAACACTGCATATCATGCTATCTGAGGAAATATCTTGAGGAAATCTTTTAGCTATAAGCAGCTGAGTTATTGAAGCAACAGTCCATGGTGCATCCTCAAATGCTGCTACACTTCAGGCCCTTCACCTCCAGGAACGAGCTAAAAACAACGTGATACAAAGTTATAAAACTTAAGTAACAGTAACAGAAAATTGTAAAATATACCCATACATTACAAAGTGCACAACAAATCAGCTGTTCAGTAAGAGCATACTATGTTAGTCAGTCATGGCTCTCACGCTCTTGCACATTTAAATGCTTTTGTTACGTGCTGAAACCATAGATGTTTTGATTTATCCAATTTATCCTTAACTTAGCAGCAAAAATTACAATGCTGGAGAAGTTGACAATGCTAACCATTGTGATGTTGTTTCCATTCAGAAGAATTCGATCAAGTCTTGTAATCCGTCGTCCCTCGGCTGTACTTTCACTGTTACATAAACAAGTGTTCTGGTGTATTGTTATATCAATGTAACAGTATTTACTAACAATTACGTCCGTCTCCACACACACACCGATCATACGTCCACACGCCGCACAATATTCCATGAACATCGCATCTCTATCGGACGAATTGGCCAAAGCGCGGGCCACAAGGATTCGTCCGACTTTGGGCTTTTGGGGGACAAAGGTCCCCAAATGTGAGATCCCAACTATCGAAAACCACTCCATTTTCTAAATTTTCCATCACATTTCATATCTTCATAACTGGTGGACACAGACTTCAAATTTGGTAGCTATGTTGAACACACCAAGTCCTAGCGAAAGGATGACAAACCACCCCTGAAAGGGGCGTGGTCTGGGTCAAGTGAACCATTGTAAATTTTGGAGCCCTTATCGTATCTTTGAAATAGGTGAAGCTAGGTAATTCAAATTTAGTATGCAGATGGAAAATGATGAGTACTACTGAATGCATGATATATTAAACATCAGGTCATGCGATCTCTTTAAACTAAAGTGATAATATATCGCAAACAGTACAAGACAGACATAGTTGCAATACAAGACTAATACGAAGTCACAGAGCCATATGGAATGGCACTAATGCCAATGACTTAGAGAGACCTTAAAGGTCACTTTTGCTGTTTGAAACCTTTCTAAGTCTCTTACCTAAGGAAATATAGCATGTTATAACTATGATATGTTTACACATGAATTGGAAAGTGCACACAGCTTGTAAATTGTAATTTCAACTCTTATCGAAACTGAAGGACCTCTACGTCACAGGCAGTTATGTACACTGTAGACGTGATATCTCAGACATGGTGGGTGCAAGACAGACGTTGTTACTACAAATCAGTAACAGGAAGTGACATATGGCCTATGAAACAGTGGCAATTCAATGATCTTGAGTGACCTTCAAGGTCACTCACCTATTGCAAGTGTTTTGATGTGGGATATTTCATACAATTGCGCAGCAACTGACAAGATTTCAACTGAGACAGCGTGTGGTCTACGATCGCTGAGCTTCTTGAATGCATACATGTAGTGTGAACAATGCAGCAGCCATAGCAACCAATGTGCAGTTATGTGTGCTGCCTGAATTGATCACTTATACATATCAGACAGTGTTAATTCTTGCAGTCACATCACTTTCAAAACAATTTAGGTTATACAGCACCTATCAGTCTACAATTCACATACAAGTTGATATTTGTGATAAGGTCTATTTGGCTGGGTCACGTAAGTGAAAATTTCAATGACATTAGAGTTGGTTCCAATCACTGCACTTCTATAGCGCAGCTAGCCAGCACAAGACACATGATAACCCTTCAAGTTAAAGGTACTCAAAATACTCATGGGCTGCAGGCTATGTGCAGGACAGTCATGCCAAATTAATGCACGATAATTGTAAAAACATCAATTTAAGACAGTACAATTTTTGACAGTGCAGAAAGTGCAAAATATCAAGTACATACAATTCCATGACGTCTTCTAACACCATGTCTGACGTTATTAGATAAGGAAAGCTACACAAACCAACTTAAAGTATTCTAAGCAAAACTGCAAAGTGCACATATATATTGTACTCTGCACCCCCAAAAAAGGAACAGTGCAATTTATACAGCAGTGAAACGTGTATCAGTACATAAAATTATCAGCGTTAACATCTTCATTAGTGCTGGTCAACATCATTATGTTCTGTCATGTGTACATACTTGTACACTCTCCTACCACACTTACTGCAGCTATGTGTTTCTCTTTCTTATAGCCACTGCAGTGCCTTGTGGATACTTTGATATCAAAATTATTGTATCACGGGTTTGTGTGTTTAGTTTTTGTGTGCTTCTTATACTTCGCTCCTTTGTTCTTGGTTTTCAGTTTGGTCATCAGTGCAATGCAGTGCCTGTTAAGATTTGTGTCTCAAATGACTTATTGTGTGTCGTAAAGCACATTAAATTCTCCTCAGTGACTCACACTACAAAGATCATTTTCACCAAGTTTGACCTTACTACTTACTCCACGCGGTGGCGCAACGGGTAGAGCGCTGGACTTGCGATCAACAGGTCGTGTGTTCAAATCCTACGTGGGGCAAAGCTGCGTAAAAACCTTGGGCAAGTTGTTCACACCTATGTGCCTCTGTCACCAAGCAGTATAACTTGGTACCAGCCAAGGGGCGGTGATGCTCTGCGACTGAGAAGGTAACTGCAGGCCTGGCGGAAAGTAATGGCAGCCTACCGCCGGGTGAATGACTTATAGTCACCTGACTGCCTGTATACCTGGATCAGCTCCGGGCCCAATGCTCGGTACTGAGTATGGGAAGCCTTAGCCTTTACCTTTTTTACTCCACCAAATATGACCTTTTTAACACTTTGTTCTTGACTTATAAATGATCTTGTGAGTATACTTTGCATGATGTGGTGTACCCTGATAACTAGCTGACAGGTTTTGTGAGTAACTACACGTTCTAAACTGCATATTCCCACTGCTGACTGGCATTCCCATATCCTCATTTTCCATTTGTTTGCACTCCCATACAAGTTGCTGCTCTGTAGTCATTGATTGTGCCATAACGTGGAATAAACTGCAAATGAGAAATGCTATTAGATGACATATTACAAGCGGCTACCGCAGAGAAACCGTGCGATGCACCATGTTAGCAAATTTGTGCAATGTTTCATGAGGTATTGGAGTCAGAAAAGTTTCAAACAGCAAAAGTGACCTTCAAGGTCATTCAAGGGCACTGGCCATGGTACCATTTGGTAGGCCATATAGATTTCCTATTGGTGTTCCATTGCAATTATGCCTCTATCTTGTACTGTTAATGAGACATTATCACTTATTTCCCAAAATTTAAAGAGGTCACATGACTCTGAACATATCTTTTTCGGGGGTAGTATATCATGCATGCACGAGTATTCCTCTGTATGTATCAGCAAACGAAATTTGAAGTGCCCAGCTTAACCGATTCCAAAGATACCATTGGGACCAAAATTTTTTAACGGTCACGTGACCCTGACCACGCCCATTAGGAGACAATCTGTCACCCCAAGGCTAGCACTTCATATATTCTTCCTGCATGCAAAATTTGGTGACTCTATCTCCAGCCGTTTCAGAGATATCATTGGGGCCCAAAAATTTAAAATGGGTCATGTGACCCTGACCACAGCAATTTGAAGGGTGATTTGTCATCTGCATGCTGGACTTGATGTACCATACCTGTGTCCAAAATCTGACCATAGATATGAGATATGGTTGGTGCCCACCAAAATGTGGTTCACATGACCTGACCACGCCCGTTTCAGGGATGGTTTGGCACACAACCATGAAAGAACATAGTACAGAATATATGGTATGAGACTCCTAGTCCATGATCCTAAATAAAGCCTACCAACACGGAATAATGTTAATGTTCATGCATACATATAACTCTCACTATACACTACTGCACAAAAAGTGTAAAAATTGCTAGATGGCATTACCATAAAACCTTGAATAGAAGAATGGAAAAAAGGAGGTTCTGAGCAACTTGTATTAATTAAAGTTAGGGTCCCTATTCACGTTTTGCACATCACACCATAACATTACATTTATCTATAATTAATATAATTATCTATAATTTAAACCAACAAAACTACGAAAACACTTTTATTAAGGATACTGACAAAATCATCAAAACCCAAAAGTGTGCCCACAATTTCTTTGTCATTCTTCATTATGATATGGATTTTTGAACCAATACACTTGTCCACTATCTCTGCAACAACCAGTACAACAGTTTACATTTGTGCACACCATTATTCATACCATCAACTACTGCTATAACATTACAATGCAACCATAATATAAACACAGTTACATGGTGTAAACAGATCAAAAACATGATGCGTTATTAGTTATGCTTCAGATTCCCGATGCATAAATGATAATTTTTACACATCAGGAACCTGACCAATCTCAAAATAGTACAGAAATTAAAATATAATACTTCACTGAATACCTAGTTACCTACATAGTCCAGTGACAAGTATCCATGACAAGTATCCCCTGACAAGCCTAAGATCCCTGCCTGACTCCCAGACTGGGCACATTAATTTTCTTAGAAAATGTGCTTATAATACTGAACACGTCTATACATGTTGCTTATAATTAAAATTAACAGTTTCACATAGAAGATCACTTCCATTTCCTGTTACGGTTAGATTAGATTAGATCTATCATCACTATCACATCCCAAAGCATAACTTATTAATGTCAAAATTAGTGATGACACGAAACACGACATTGAAGGCGTATCACATCGGATCCAAATCGTGGAATGTATGCAATTCCCACTCAACTGAACTACTCTAGTAATGCACGTCATCAGCTATCGGTGTGCGCAAAAAAGAGCGATGGGTGGGGAGTAAGTGTGTCACATTCCAAGGCCGGCTGACGCATTTGACAGACCCACGGAACGTGCTAAGTGCCAGTATGCAGAGTTGATGTTTGATGTTTATACGCGGAGGCTTCAGAGGCGCTGAACATAACACATGACACACGAGTTTCAAACGTTTTACTAACTGCACACTTCTTAAAATACATGAAGATCATCACCAAGAGGTAAAAGCTGTGATGGACTGGCAAGAGACATTATAGATCAATTTTTATACAAACCCTAAAAACACAAAGTTTAGTTGTTTAGCACAGAATAACCGTTGTGAAACCAGCAAACGGAAGTGCCAGCAACCGGAAGTGGACACTGCCATAGGGTAAAAAA